>OOAK01000744.1_pt1 | contig 28520 bp, 24 predicted proteins | sample 1671811 | NCBI WGS metagenome assembly OOAK01 (sample SAMN06348195, study PRJEB24527) | human gut metagenome | biome: human gut; feature: ankylosing spondylitis patient; material: feces | host: Homo sapiens | place: China | collected 2015-10 | reverse complement strand
CCGCCGCAGGCGGAGAATCCTGCAAGCAGGATTCTTTTTTGTATCGATCAGATAAACACGAATAATTAATTTAACCGAATCAAGTAAGTCCCCTGCGGAGGTTGAGAAGAGCAATAAGTTAGTTATTTGTTGTAGAAACATATAGCAAAACGGATGATTTTACCTTCTTGACTGCATATTTCATAGTATTTCAATATACTTTATTTTAAATATATATATCTTATAGTAATGTATTGACAAAAGTAGTGCGTTAGTTTATACTAACTTATAGTTAGAGGTAAATAACTTCTGGCAATATAAGAAAGCATACTATAATATAACACTCATAAAATATATTAAAACAAAGGAGGACAATATATGAGTATCGTAATCGTAGGCGGACATGACAGAATGGTAGGACAGTATAAAAAAATCTGCAAATCTTATAAATGCAAATGTAAAGTATTTACACAGATGGAGGCCGACTTCGGTAAAAAGATAGGATGTCCAGATCTTCTGGTACTTTTTACAAATACCGTATCCCATAAGATGGTAAAATGCGCACTGGACGAGGTTGGCGCTTCTACAGATATTGTACGCTGCCATACCAGCAGCGGAAATGCGCTTAACGGTATTCTTGAAGCACGTTGCTGATAAATATTTTTCTTGTATATATTGCATAATATAGTGATGAATTAATGAAAAAAAATATTAATGTTTTAAGATGAAAAACTTTATCATTAAGAATTTTAATAAAGTTATTGACATCTAACCAAAATTAGAATACACTAACCACATGATAAAGATAATGTTTATCACTTATTAAATGCAAAGGAAGGGATGAAGAAATGCCGTTATCAATGGTAAATGCCGGTGAGCCTTTTACAATTAAAAGGATCGGAGGTAAAGAAGAAGTGAAGAGACATCTTGAGGAGCTCGGCTTCGTAGTAGGAGGAGTTGTCACAGTTGTTTCTGAGATTAATGGAAGCCTGATCGTTAATGTTAAAGAATCCAGGGTTGCCATTGGAAAAGATATGGCAAGCAAGATTATGGTCTGAACCATAATTTCTTCCTGAAAGAAAAATAAAATTCCAGAGCGTATAGTATAGATCATGAAAATGATTTTTTAAACACGCTCCGGGGGAAAGAAGGGAAAGAAGCTTGAAGACATTAAAAGAAGTTCATGTTGGAGAAACCGTTAAAGTCCAGAAGCTTACCGGTGAAGGCCCGGTCAAGAGAAGAATCATGGATATGGGAATCACTAAAGGCGTGGAAATCTATGTAAGAAAAGTTGCACCTCTGGGAGATCCTGTAGAAGTAACTGTAAGAGGATATGAATTATCCTTACGTAAAGCAGATGCCGAAATGATTGCCGTAGAATAATTATTTTTGACATCATGTTAGGTCTTTCTAACAATTAGCGCTGTCTAATAGTTAATAAAAACTAAGTATTAGCGATGACTAATAACTGTTGAGAGTGATATCAGCAGCAGAAAGATCAGGTAAAGTGATCAAAATGAAAGAGATCAAGAAATCAGAGGAGAGAGATTATGTCAGTAAAAATTGCGCTCGCAGGTAATCCGAACTGCGGTAAAACGACATTATTCAATGCACTGACCGGCTCAAATCAGTTTGTAGGTAACTGGCCAGGCGTAACTGTCGAGAAAAAAGAGGGTAAGCTGAAGGGACACAAAGATGTTGTTCTCACTGACTTACCTGGTATTTATTCTTTATCACCATATACACTTGAAGAAGTAGTTGCAAGAAATTACATTCTTCAGGAAAAACCGGATGCGATCATCAATATCGTTGATGGTACCAATATTGAACGTAACCTGTATCTTACAACACAGATCCTGGAACTTGGGATTCCGGTCATCATGGCAGTCAACATGATGGATATCGTTGAGAAAAACGGTGATACAATACATATTGATAAACTGAAAAAGAAACTTGGCTGTGAAGTTGTTACTATTTCCGCACTGAAAGGAACTGGAATCACAGAAGCTGCAAACAAGGCAGTTTCCATTGCTCAGAGCCATAGGAAAGTAACACCTGTTCATGAATTCTGCGATAAAGCAGAAGAAATCATCGGAGCAGTTGAGAATAAACTGACCGGTGCGGTACCGGAAGAACAGAAGAGATTCTTCGCGATCAAGCTTCTCGAAAGAGATGACAAGATCATTGAGCAGATGAATACATCCGTAAATGTATCTGCCGAGATCAAAGAAATGGAAGATGAGTTTGACGACGATACCGAAAGTATTATCACAAACGAGAGATATGTTTATATTTCTTCTATCATTGGTCAGTGTGTGACTAAGGCAAGAAAAGATAAGCTTTCCACATCTGATAAGATCGACCGTATTGTTACCAACAGATGGCTGGCACTGCCGATCTTTGCAGTTGTAATGTTTATCGTATATTATGTATCTGTAACTACTGTTGGTGCTTTCGTAACTGACTGGACAAACGATGTTCTGTTTGATGAGATCATTCCTCCGGCAATTGAATCCGGACTGAATGCGATTGGCTGTGCAGCATGGTTACAGGGACTGATCCTTGACGGTATCGTAGCCGGTGTGGGAGCTGTTCTCGGTTTCGTACCTCAGATGCTTGTGCTGTTTGCATTCCTTGCGTTCCTTGAGTCCTGTGGTTACATGGCTCGTGTAGCATTCATTATGGACAGAATTTTCCGTAAATTCGGTCTTTCAGGTAAATCCTTCATTCCAATGCTTATCGGCAGCGGATGCGGTGTTCCGGGTGTTATGGCTTCCCGTACGATCGAGAATGACCGTGACAGAAAGATGACAATCATGACAACTACATTCGTTCCCTGCGGAGCTAAACTTCCGATCATTGCCATGATCGCAGGTGCATTCTTCGGAAACAGCGGATGGGTTGCAACAAGTTGTTACTTTGTCGGTATCGTAGCAATTATCTGCTCCGGTATCATCTTAAAGAAAACAAAAATGTTTGCCGGTGATCCGGCTCCGTTCGTTATGGAGCTTCCTGCATACCACTGGCCAACAGTCAGCAACATCTTAAGAAGTATGTGGGAAAGAGGCTGGTCCTTCATTAAGAAAGCCGGAACAATCATCCTTCTTTCAACAATCATTCTGTGGTTCTTAATGAGCTTCGGATGGGAAGGCGGAAGCTTCGGTATGGTTGAAGAACTTAACGAGAGTATCCTTTCTAAGATCGGTACAGCAATCGCATGGATCTTTGCACCTCTTGGCTGGACAAAAGCCGGCGAAGGATGGAAGATGGCAGTTGCAGCAGTTACAGGTCTGATCGCAAAAGAGAACGTAGTAGCTACATTCGGTATGCTTTATGGATTCGCAGAAGTTGCAGAAGACGGTGCTGAGATCTGGGGTAACCTGGCAGCAGCCATGACACCGATCGCAGCTTACGGTTTCCTGGTATTCAACCTTCTTTGTGCTCCTTGCTTTGCAGCTATGGGTGCGATCAAGAGAGAGATGAACAATACAAAATGGTTTTTATTTGCAATCGGATATCAGTGTGGACTTGCATATCTTGTGTCTCTGTGTATCTATCAGATCGGTACACTGGTTACAGGCGGTGGTTTCGGTATCTGGACAGTGGTTGCATTCGCAATTATCATCGGATTTTTATATCTGCTGTTCAGACCTTATAAGGAAAGCAGCAGCCTTAATGTAAAGGGTATGGCAAAAGCCAGATAAAACAGTAATAAGATCAGAGCCTGCGTCCTATCTGGTGGTGCGGGTTCTGATAAACAGTTAGTGGACTGCTGATTATCAGATTGCAGTATAGTGATTATATGTGTATGATAATGATATAAAGCAGGAGGTGTCATTTATGGGAACATTGATTGTAGGAGCAATTTTGGTTTTGATTGTCGGACTGATTATAAAAGGAATCGTCAGAGACAAAAAAAGTGGCAAGTCATCATGTGGCGGAGACTGCAGCCACTGCAGAGGGTGCCATTGAGAATCAGGCATATTACTGAAGCCTGATGCAAAACAGCAGCCATATGTCAGGAAACAGAAATTAACAAGCGGAAGGATGATGTGATTTTGGGAGCAGCAGCATTACAGAGACAGGAAAATTGTGAAGAGCCCAATTACCAGAGAACCCGAATGCAGAAAGATGTTGTAATCCAGGAATTAAAGAAGCGAGGATGCAGGATTACCAAACAGAGAAGAATGCTATTGGAAGTCATTCTTGAAAATGAGTGTTCCTGCTGTAAAGAAATCTATTACAACGCATCCCGCCTGGATCCGGGCATCGGATCAGCTACGGTGTACCGTATGGTAAACCTTTTGGAAGAAATTGGTGCGATCAGCAGAAGAAATATGTATAAGATCGTGAGAAATCCGGATTGTAAAGATGAAAGTGTATGCACCATCGAGCTGGATGATAATACAGTCCAGAAATTATCAAAAGACAGTTTTAACAATGTAGTCCTGACAGGACTGAAAGCCTGTGGATACATTGACAAACAGGAAATCGAGCGGATGTTCGTAAATTCCTGTGATTTTAAATAAACATTGAAAACAAGTAAAAATTTAAATATAGAACAAACTGATGACCGCCGGGAAATACTGAAGAGTATAATTTCCGGTGGCTTTCTTATCTTTCTTCAGGTTTTTGTCCTTTATTGGCGATATAGTTTCTGTCAACCTTCTTAATATATCTGAAATGAGAACATTTCTCAATTAGAAAAAAATAGTAGCAATATGAAAATTTTGGCTGTATAATACATGAAATGTAAATAAGCTGATGTCGCAATAATGCGTTTGCCCATCATATTTATCTGAAAATAGTTCATAACCACTCAGCACCGAAAGGTTGCTGAGCGGTTACAATAAATTAAAAATCACAACAGGAGGATACATCAATGATTAAATTTGACGGTAAAAAAACAGGAATCTTTGCAGCAGGAGTAGCTTTCGGTACAGCAGGTATCAAGATTCTTACAAGTAAAGATGCAAAGAAATTATACACAAACTGCACAGCAGCCGTTTTACGTGCAAAAGCATGTGTAATGAAAACAGCTTCCGCAATTCAGGAGAATGCTGAGGATATTTATGCAGAAGCACAGCAGATCAACGAAGACAGAGCAGCAGCTGAGGAAGTGGTAGAAGATGCAGCAGACGAAGCAGCAGAAGAAACAGAAGAGACAACAGATTTCAAAGAAGAGACAGAAGAAACAGAAGAAGGCAGCGAGGAATAATGAAATTTGCTATTAAGCATGAAATAAAAGGACGAATCCGTATTCACCTTGCCCAGAAACACATGACCTACAGACAGGCAGATGTTTTGCAGTGTTATCTGGAGAATCAGGCAAATATCAGCAAGGCATCGGTTTATGTAAGAACTCAGGATGTCACTGTTGTCTACACCGGCAGCAGAGACAGGCTGATTCGTTTACTGAGCAGATTTTCCTATGAAACTGCTCAGGTATCTGAAGCAGCACTCGAGAATTCCGGACGTGAATTAAATGAAACCTATAAAGAAAAACTGATCAGCTCTGTAGTAATGCGTACATTAAATAAAATGTTTCTGCCATACCCGGTACGTGTAGCGATCACTACAGTGAAATCAGTAAAATACATTTATCATGGTGTACGTACTCTGATGAAGGGCAAACTGGAAGTACCTGTTCTGGATGCAACAGCAATCGGTGTATCTATGCTCCGCGGTGACTTCAATACTGCAGGTTCCACCATGTTCCTGCTTGGAATCGGTGAGATCCTTGAGGAATGGACACATAAGAAATCCGTCAATGACCTTGCAAGAAGCATGTCTATCAATGCAGAGAAAGTATGGTTTGTAAACGAAGACGGACAGGAAGTTCTTATACCTGCGTCTTCTGTTAAAGCAGGTGATCTGATACGCGTACATATGGGCAATGTGATTCCGTTTGACGGAAATGTCGCAGCAGGAGAAGCAATGGTCAATCAGACTTCTCTGACAGGTGAATCTGCACCTGTACGTAAAGCAGAAGGCAGCTTTGCCTATGCAGGAACTGTTCTGGAAGAGGGCGAACTCACTGTTAAGGTTAAAGAAGCAGCAGGTTCCAGCCGCTATGAGAAGATTGTCAACATGATCGAGGATTCTGAGAAGCTGAAATCCTCTGTGGAAAGTAATGCAGAACATCTTGCAGACAGACTTGTACCATACACTCTTGCAGGTACAGGGATAACTTATCTGCTTACCAGAAATATGACCAAAACCCTTGCGGTACTTATGGTAGATTTCTCCTGTGCACTGAAGCTTGCCATGCCTGTTTCCGTATTATCTGCTATACGTGAGGCAAGTACTCACAGTATTACTGTAAAGGGCGGTAAATATATGGAAGCAATGGCTGATGCCACGACCATTGTATTTGACAAGACAGGCACACTTACAAAAGCGAAACCTGTAGTTTCAGAAGTGGTATCTTTTAGTGAAGAGCTGAGTGCAGATGAGCTTCTGCGTATTGCAGCATGTATGGAGGAACATTTCCCTCATTCCATGGCAAGAGCGGTTGTCAATGCAGCCAAAGAGAAACATCTTGTTCATGAGGAAATGCATTCCAAAGTAGAATATATCGTAGCTCATGGTATTTCTACAACTATTGAAGGCAAAAAGGCTGTGATCGGAAGCTGGCATTTCGTAATGGAAGATGAAAAGTGTGTAATTCCGGAAGGAATGGAAGACAGATTTGAACACCTGCCATTAGAATGTTCTCACCTGTATCTTGCAATCGAAGGAAAACTTGCAGCAGTTATCTGTGTAGAAGATCCGCTTCGTGAAGAGGCTGCAGATGCAGTACGTGAATTAAAAGAAGCCGGCATTACAAAAGTCGTAATGATGACCGGTGACAGTGAACGTACAGCAGCAGCTATTGCGAAACGTGTAGGAGTAGATGAATATTATTCTGAAGTTTTGCCGGAAGATAAGGCATCTTTCGTGGAGAAAGAAAAAGAACTGGGTCATAAAGTTATTATGATCGGCGATGGGATCAATGATTCTCTGGCACTTTCTTCTGCAAATGTAGGAATTGCTATCAGTGATGGCGCAGCTATTGCACGTGAGATCGCAGATGTTACAATTTCTGCTGATAATCTCCATGAGATTGTTACGTTAAAGAGACTGAGTACAGCGCTGATGAAGCGTATCCACAATAATTACAGAACTATTATCGGTATAAACGGCGGTCTGATCGCACTTGGAGTTACAGGTATCATTATGCCTACAACATCCGCACTGCTTCATAACATGTCAACACTGACTATCAGTTTAAGAAGTATGAGAAATCTTCTTCCAAAAGAAGAGGAAGCATAAAGATAACTATAAAAAACCATATCCGGGATTTCATGATAAAGCAACAGATGCTTAGTCTCTGAAAATCCGGGATATGGTTTTTATTATGTTTTTATTTATAGCAATCCTCTAAAATAATGCATCTTAATCCAGCCCATCAGAGTGTGAAATCCTGCGTCAGATATCTTTGCCGTGCGTCAGCACGCCTGCAGATATCTTCCTTGTCTTTCGCACGCTGCTGAACTGTCTTAAATGCATTATTTACGAGGATTGCTATAATTTTCATGCGTGCCTGCAATAGACTTCTTAATGGCAGCAAAACTCTCTGCACTGATCGCATGCTCCATCTTACAGGCATCCTCGGCAGCAACCTTCGGGTCAACTCCGATAGAAGTCAGCCATCCGGTCAGAAAGGTATGTCTTTCATAAATCTTATCTGCAATTTCCTGCCCTGTTTCCGTCAGATTGATAAATCCGTTCTCATCAATCGTAATGTAATTACTGGCTTTCAAATTCTTCATTGCAACGCTGACACTCGGTTTTGAAAAAGACAGTTCATGTGCAATGTCGATAGAGCGGACATTACCGTTTCTTTTTTTGATCATAAGGATCGCTTCGAGATAATCTTCTCCTGATTCATGTATCGCCATATTGATACTCCTTCCTTTTTTATTTCCGATATTGCTGCTGTGAACTGCTGTACGCAAACAGTACAGGCAGTTATGTTCTGTCAAAGAGTATCATATTTCTTTTTATGATTTTGATACCTGCCGGATAATAATATCCTGTTTTTTTAACATTAAAGCAATACGTTAAACTATAATAACATGGATTATAACATAACTTTTTATTTCCGTAAAGAAATCTCCTCAAAACTATTGACAGAAGAAAAAATAATGCTATAATAAAATCAAACAAATGAACAAGTGCTCATATGTTAATATAAGAGAGATGAGCGGAAAGGGAAAATATTATGAAGAAAACTTATAAAATCGACGTAGACTGCGCAAACTGTGCTAATAAAATGGAGGAGGCTGCTAAGAATACAGCCGGTGTTAAAGATGCAACTGTTAACTTCATGATGCTGAAGATGATCGTTGAATTCGAAGACGGACAGGATCCGAAAGCAGTTATGAAAGACGTATTAAAGAACTGCAAGAAAGTAGAAGACGACTGCGAGATCTTCCTTTAATAAAAGTATTTCAGGGACTGCTGCATAAAGAATAATTTACCGCCATATCTGCCGGTGGATAAACTTTTTGCCGGCAGCCCCTGTTTTTTTACTGATTGGATTCGGTTATAGGCAAGCAGTAAAGCGGATGATTTTATCCGCCTGACTATGGAACAGTTATAAATTGTAATAAGAAAAGAGGTATTGAGATGAATAAGAAGCAGAAAAAAATGCTGGTAAGAATTATCATATCCCTTATTCTGTTGGTTGTTTTTTCCCAGCTTCCGGTTGAGGGTTATCTGCGGTTTGGTCTTTTCATGATCCCTTATCTGATCATCGGATATGATATTCTGAAGAAAGCATTCAAAGGGATTAAAAATAAGCAGGTCTTTGACGAAAATTTCCTGATGGCAGTGGCTACCATAGGTGCCATCCTTCTGGGAGATTATACAGAGGGCACAGCAGTTATGCTTTTCTATCAGATCGGAGAGCTTTTCCAGAGTTATGCAGTAGGAAAGAGCCGCAGAAATATCAGTGAACTGATGGATATCCGTCCTGACTATGCAAATGTAGAAAATAACGGCCAGCTGGAACAGGTGGATCCGGACGAGGTAGCGATCGGAACTATTATTGTTGTACAGCCGGGAGAGAAAGTACCCATTGATGGTGTGATCACAGAAGGTACTTCCACATTAAACACCAGTGCATTGACAGGGGAAAGTCTTCCAAGAAATGCAAAGGTAGGAGATGAAGTGATCAGTGGCTGTATCAACATGACCGGTTTATTGAAAATCCGCACAACAAAGGAATTTGGTGAGTCCACAGTATCTAAAATCCTGGAGCTTGTAGAGAATTCCAGCTCCAGAAAGTCAAAATCCGAGAACTTTATTTCCAAATTTGCAAAATATTATACTCCTGCTGTGTGCTACGGTGCCCTTGCCCTTGCTCTGCTCCCGCCAATCGCATTGCTGATCATGGGAAAACCTGCAATGTGGGGTGACTGGATCTACAGAGCACTTACCTTCCTGGTAATCAGCTGTCCATGTGCACTGGTGATCAGTATTCCGTTAAGCTTTTTTGCAGGAATCGGCGGTGCCAGCAACCAGGGAGTGCTTGTCAAAGGCTCCAACTATCTGGAAACACTGGCACAGACCAAATATGTGGTATTTGATAAAACAGGTACCATGACCCAGGGTGTATTCGAGGTAAGTGGTATTCACCACAATGAAATGTCTGATGAGAAATTGTTAGAGTATGCAGCACTTGCAGAGTGTTCTTCTTCCCATCCCATCAGCAAGAGTCTGCAGAAAGCATATGGCAAACCTGTTGACAGAAACCGTGTTGCAGATATTGAAGAGATCAGCGGAAACGGTGTGATCGCCAAAGTGGATAGTGTCTCTGTAGCAGCGGGAAATGCAAAACTGATGAAGAAGCTTGGTGTTGCCTATCAGGAATGTCATCACGTAGGAACCGTGGTACACATGGCTGTAGATGGCAGATATGCAGGACATATCCTGATCTCTGATATTATCAAGCCTCATGCAAAAGAGGCCATTACAGAACTGAAGAAGGCCGGCATTTCCAGAACTGTTATGCTTACCGGCGACTCCAGACGGGTTGCAGATCAGGTTGCCTCAGAGCTGGGAATTGATGAAGTTTACAGTGAACTTCTTCCCGCTGATAAGGTAACAAAGGTGGAAGAACTTCTGGATAAAAAAACAGCCAAAGAAAAACTGGCATTTGTAGGTGACGGTATCAATGATGCCCCGGTATTGTCCAGAGCAGACATCGGTATTGCCATGGGTGCCCTTGGCTCCGATGCAGCGATCGAGGCAGCAGATATTGTGCTTATGGATGATGACCCGCTGAAGATCTCCAAAGCAATTAAGATCGCACGTAAATGTATTCGCATTGTATATGAAAATATCTATTTTGCTATAGGTATCAAAGTTATCTGCCTGATCCTGGGTGCCATTGGTATTGCAAATATGTGGATGGCAATTTTCGCAGATGTAGGAGTTATGATCATTGCGGTATTGAATGCCATCCGTGCGTTATTTGTGAAAAAACTGTAAATATGGATAAAATTGGCAGTAATGAGAAAGGAAACAGGTGACAGAATGGAAGAACGTAAAGATGAAGTATGTGATGGTTTTGAGGTTCATGAAGATCTGTTGAAGATTGTAAATGAGACTCTGCCTGAGGAGACAGAGCTTTATGATCTGGCAGAACTTTTCAAGGTTTTCGGAGACTCTACCAGAATACGCATTTTGTTTGTTTTGTTTGAGGCAGAGGTATGCGTCTGCGATCTCGCTAAAGCATTGAATATGACTCAGTCTGCAATCTCTCATCAGCTTCGTATTCTGAAACAGAATAAACTGGTAAAGAGCCGCAGAGAGGGAAAATCTATTTTCTATTCTCTGGCAGATGATCATGTCCGCACGATCATCAACCAGGGACGGGAACATATAGAAGAAGATTGAAAAAAGCATCAGTTATCTGAAAGATTATAAATTCAGATAACTGATGCTTTTAAAGTTATAGATGAACTCTTTTCAAAATCTCGTTAGTAAGTCCGCCGATCACTACTCCGGCAGCAACACCTGCCACCAGAAGTGCCGGTGCGTATACAAACACACTTGCATTTTGTACGATCAGCATGGCAATGATCAACTGACCGATATTATGGGAAACACCTCCTGCAACGCTGACACCGATCAGACTGAAGGAGGTTTTTTTCAGCATAAGTGTCATAACCGTCATACTAAGCGCAGCGCCTGCCAGACTGTACAGGATACTGAACAGATTTCCGAACATAAATCCGATCACCAGAATGCGGACAACAGAAACCAGGGCAGCCTCCCTAAATGAATATTTCTTCAAAATAAAAAGTACTCCCAGATTGGCAAGCCCAAGTTTAATCCCCGGAATCCCCGCAAAAACCGGAATCAGTGATTCCACATATCCCAGAATGATCGCCACAGCTGAAAAAAGCCCAAGGCAGGCTGTTTTTTGCTTCATAAATCTATTTTCTCCTCTCAAAAAAATCCAAAATGGAATTCTCAGAATTCTTCAGACATTTTAGCACAGAAAAAATATTCACGCAACCAAAAGTTAGATATAACTAATACTGATTTTTACTGAAAGCATTTATTGAGAAAAAATGACGAATATCTCCTGTAAAAAAGTGTGGATTTTTTCAGACGGACATGTTACTATTTTATAAGTTAGCAGTGACTAATTTATATAATTACTGCTGACAGCATACCTATAGCAATCCTATATGAATATCTTTGGCAGAAGTCACTCCCTTTTGGTAAAAGTAAAATCCCTTTGGTTAATAAGTTGATTAACCCTCTGGTAAGAGTGATTCCGCAAAAAGAAAAATTTTAGAAGAGGAGAAAACCATGACAAACAAAAATCTTATGAAAAAGATAGCACCTGTTGTAATGAGTGCAGCAGTAGCAATGACCAGCATGCCATATGCAGTTCTGGCATCTGATTTTACAGACAGTGAGGTACTTGCAGACAGCACAGATTTCTCTGTTTCCGAAGAGTTTGCCGCCGAGGATACGCAGGAAGAATTTACCACCGAAGATGTCCAGGATGCTTTTGCTGCAGAAGCACAGCAGGGCGAAGCTTATGTGCTTATGAATATTCCATACGATGATTTCTACAAGGCAGAACTGAAAAATAATGATGTAAAAGTTGATGCTTTCACATCTGCAACTCTTAATAAATCAAGAACAGCAGGTATGATGAACGGAAATTCCGCTTATCATGTAGATCCCAACGGTACAGATCTTACAGGTGTTACTTTCCCTGTAAAGGTCAGTGATCTTTCCCTTCTGAAAGACCAGAAGCAGGTAACAGATTCTGACTCTGTTACAATTACTGTGACAAACAGAGGACAGACAAGCAGCAATACCTATACAGGAAAAGATTCCCTGATTGAAAATGCCTCTTATTCTTATTACGTTTTAAACGAAACACCATCTTATTACAAAGAACTTACTGTAAATGCAGATGGCAGCTATTCTTTCTCAGCAATGAAAGGTGCCCAGACAAAGAACGTTACTATTGATGCTACATTAAAAACAGAAACAAATTACGGTGATTATGAGCTTGATCTTAACAATGAGGCTTTTGCAGCAGTAATTGATACAAATACAGATAAAATCTATGGTGTAACCGTAAATACTACAGACGGAACCAACTATGGCCTGCGTCATCTGGAGAATATCTGGCGTGGAAGTATGCTTTCCTGGGGTACAGGATATACAACAGAAGTTCACGGATGCCCTGTTTCTTCTGCGCATTATAAATCAATCATGGGAAAAACAATTGACAGCGTTACTTATTATACAGATAAGGGTATGATCACTTTTGATGTTCCGGATGTAAAAGTGCAGACAACTACAGGAATCAAGGCAACAGTAGCAGATATTATGAATACAGATACTTCTGCAGCAGTTACCTTTGACCAGGTTCTGCCTGCAGACTTCAAGGCACAGTATACAGTAGACGGAACAGCGGTTTCCTGCACAGACGGAAAACTTGCGGTTGGAACTCTTGCACTGGGAACGCACAAGGTTGAAATTGCAGATGCCAGCGGAAAATATGCAGCCATTGTAACTGAATTTACAGTAAATACAGACAAAATGCCGGCTTCTTATGACAGTAACGAGACAAAACTGGTTGCAGCAAAAGGCATTACAGCAGAAGAGTTCTCTGCATACATTAAGAGCATCAGCAAAGTAAAAGTTGATGATACAGAATATGCCGCAACCGGAAGAGGAAGCAAGGTCATTGTAAAAGAAGATGGAACTCTTGATCTCACAGATCTTCAGGTGACAGACACAACTGTTTTCGAAATAACTGCTGTAGGATATAAGAATAATCTTACTTTTACTTACAAAGAAACAGAAAACACATTTGAATTAAATACTTCTTCCAAGACTCTTTATACAAAAGGCAGCACAAAAACCACTCTCAAAGTTACAACAAACCTTACAGATAAAATCACATGGAAGTCCAGCAACACAAAAGTGGCTGCTGTAAACAGCAAAGGTGTTGTAACTGCTAAGGCAAAAGGAACAGCAGTGATCACAGCATCCTGCGGAGAATACAAAGTAACCTGCAAGATAACAGTTAAAAATCCATCCTTGAAACTTACCAAATCTTCAGCAACTGTAAAAGTTGGAAAAACAACAAAGATTTCCGCAAAGGCAACCCCATCAGGAAAGGTTACTTACAAGTCAAGCAACAGCAAGATTGCAACAGTAAGCTCCAAAGGCGTTGTAAAAGGAAAGAAAAAAGGTACTGCCAAAATCACAGTAACCTGCAATGGTGTTAAGAAGGTATTTACAGTAAAAGTAAAATAAACGATAACAGGTAAATAATTCACACAATAAATGACCTCGGATTTTGTTCCGGGGTCATCTTAATGAGAAAAAAACAACATTAGCAGAATCTGTTATATATAGATTTTTGTATACGAAAATGATACACTTTTAAAGTTAGTTATGATTAAGTTTTGCTTCATTTAAAACCGATATCATATCCGGCAAAAATAAAATGAAGGAGAGGAAACAACGTGAATAATCAAAACTTTTATCTGCGTCTGATCGCACTTTTGCTGATTATCATGGCGGTATTTTTCTATAACGGAACAGTAAAGGATAAAGAACAGGCTCAGGATATTGCAGACCTGACTGCAAAAACAGAGAGTCTGGAGAAACAGCAGGAACAGCTCCTTACAGCATTAAAGGAAACTTATGAGGAACAGAAAACAGCAGCAGAAAGTAATGTTTCTTCTGATGCCTCTTCAGAAGCTGATAATAAATTCGAAAAGGATTCTGCAGAGGATAAAGAAAATACAGATCAGGCAGATTCTGAAGATGCCGATGATTCTGATAATGTATATAAGAACGGTACTTTTGAAGGTTCAGGAACCGGATACGGTGGAACCATCACAGTCCAGGTAACACTGGAAGACGATACTATTACAGCAGTCAGTGTAGTCAGTGCGCCGAGTGAGGACAGTGCTTATCTGTCACAGGGCGAGAATGTCATAAACAGCATCATCAGCGAGCAGAGCACAGATGTTGACACCATTTCCGGAGCAACTTTCAGTTCTACCGGTATCTTAGAAGCAGTAAATGACGCATTATCAAAGGCGGAAAACGCATGAAAAAGAAACAACGAAAGGTACGGCTGATCCGTGCCGCCATACAGCTTATATTTTTTATAGCAGCGCCCTCCCTTTTTTCTACGGCATTTGCAGGAATCAAAACTATCTTTCTTGCGATCGGAGGACAGCAGAGCGTAACCTGGAACTCTTTTCTGGATATTACGGCATTACTGTTGATCATTACTATTTTGTTCGGACGTCATTTCTGCGGTTATGCCTGTGCGTTTGGCTCGTTGGGAGATGCTCTGTATGAGCTTACCGCGTTTATCCGCGCGAAATGCTTTGGAAAAAAGAAAAAACATGGATATCCGGAAGAATGGGTGCACAGATTACAGAAAGTAAAATATGTACTCCTTGCATTCCTGCTTCTTTCCTGCATAACAGGATTCTATTCCAAATTACAGGGAATGAGTCCATGGGATGTATTCTCCATGCTTACAACAGGCAGACTGCCGAAATCTACCTACATTGTGGGAACAGTTCTGCTGATCCTGATTATGGTCGGAATGTGTACACAGGAGCGTTTCTTCTGCCAGTTTCTCTGTCCTATGGGAGCAGTATTTGCAATTATGCCAGTTATACCGGGAGCACTTTTCAAACGAAATCGTCAAAACTGTGCGCCAAAGTGCACTCTCTGTAAGAAGAGATGCCCGGCACACCTGGATATTGACGGTGATACTGCACATTCAGGGGAATGCATCTGCTGTCACGCCTGCACTGCAATCTGCCCAAGGAAAAATATTCATACAGGCACTGTTATTGATAAAAATTAGCAACTGCTAACTTATTGAGAAAAAATGATTAGTAAGAACTAACTGTATTGGTAGACATACACTCCATACAGTGATATAGTCTATAGAGTTAGTTGACAACAACAATAAGAGGATAAGGAATCAGAAAATATATGACAAACAGACGCTCTTTTGTACTGGGACTTTTCATTACTGCATCTCTTTTATGCACATCCCGGACTGCATGGGGAAACTCTGAAATAAACACTTACACCAAAACAGACTTTGCTATGGACACTGTAGTATCAGAGACTCTTTACACAACAGGTGAGGATATCACAGCAGACGTAATCTCTGCATTAAAAGATGTGGAAGAGAACTGGATCTCCTGGACAAAAGAAAGTTCTCAGATATATCAGATCAATCAAAATGCCGGAAATACAACAACGGTATCTGATGAAACTGCCACCTGTTTAAAACAGGTACTGGATTTGTCGAAGGATTCTGACGGAGCCATGGATCCTACTATGGGAAGAGTGATCCGCCTGTGGGATATTGACGGAGAGGATCCGCACATTCCTTCAGATGATAAATTAAATTCCCTGCTTGAAAATGTAGGATATGACAAGGTGACTCTGGATGGAAATAAAGTTACCATGCCGGAAGGAGTAACCTTGGATCTGGGTGCGGCAGGTAAGGGAATCGGCTGCGATGCAGCAAAGAAGATTCTTGATGCAGATAAGAATGTATCAGGCACGATTCTGAATCTTGGCGGCAGCAGTGTTATGAGCTATGGAAGCAAACCCGACGGCTCAGCCTGGCAGGTAGCTGTCACTGATCCGCGGGATACAGAAGGTGATTACCTTGGAGTAGTTACTCTGAATGGTACTGAATTTTTATCTACTTCCGGAGATTACGAAAAATATTTTATAGAAGATGGTGTCCGATATCATCATATACTGGATCCTGCTACAGGATATCCTGCAAGAAGTGGTCTTACATCTGTGACGGTTGTGTGTGATGATGGTCTGAATGCGGACGGACTTTCCACTGCCTGCTTTGTACTGGGAAAAGAGAGGGCAGAAGAACTTTTGAAGAAATACAATGCAGACGGACTGTTCGTAGATGATTCTGATCATGTCTGGATGACGGAAGGCATGAAAGAACGATTTCAATTACTGAAAGATACTTATTCCATCAGTGAATAGGCTTATCTTATATAAAGATCTCTGAACTGTCAAAAATTTCAGTTTTCCGGACAGTTTGGAAATATATTTATCGTTACTGTGAACAGTAACGATTTATCAAATCATATTCAGGAGGATTTAAAGGTATGCGCAAGGGAAATTTAATCAAAATGGCAGCTCCTGCAATTTTAAGTGCAGCAATGATGGTTTCAGGATTACCGGTTATGGCTGCGGATTTTACATCTGATACTGCTGTGGAGACTGAGGCACAGGCAAATGAGTTTGATGCAGCAGATGACACTGTTTCTGCTTTTGCAGGCGATGAGGAAACACCTTTTGTTGACGACCAGACAGCAGCAGAAGATGAATTCGCTGCAACAGCAGAAACAGGCTATAAATATGTCTATGCAGGTCTGACATGGGCACAGTACTGGGCATCTGAGGGAGTTTACAATGCTGCAAACACAGCTTCCAATGTAACAAAAGACAGCCATGATGAACTTGACAAGGGCGGTTTCGACACAGTAACCAGAGCTACTGTAAACCATGGCCTGCACAGAGGAAGCTATCAGTGTGAAGCAATCATGTATGACAAAAACGGCGGTTCTTATGAGATTTCCTACTGGACCTCAGCTAATGATGCAGTTCTTACAGACGGAACAACTGTAAAGCTGAATCAGCCTGAGAGAGGACAGATCACAAAAGCTGACGGAAGTGTTGTAGAATTCGACCATTACAACGTAGTAGGCCTGAAATATGTACCTGTCGCAGTAAAAGCAGAAGACTATGAAGCTTTCAAATCCCAGTTCAAGGTTGTGGAAGACGGAAGCACAGTTGCCGGAGGATTTGGAGAAAATAATTTACAGTCCTATAGCGCAGTTGCTGATGTTACTGCTGAAACAAACGGCTTAAAAGAAGCTGTAAAAGGTTCTGATGGAACATTCACATTCAAAGCAAGAACAAACGGTACAGGTTCCGGACTTAAAGATCAGGCACTCCAGACAGCATCCAATGTTACCGTAACAGTAAAAGAAGCAAGCGGAAGCTACGGTGAATTCTTAAGAGTAGACATTACCGGTGACGGATATGGTGCTCTTGGCGCTAAAATGTATGCTGTAAAATGGGATTACTACGGAAATGGTGACAAAGTTCTTGCATCTTACGGAACAAAATTTGCAGCAGATAACTGGATGCACAAGGCAATGGGAATCCAGCTTGGTCTGACAGATTCCTATCGCTGCCAGCTTCCAAAAGGAACAGACGGAACCGGAAAATGGAAAATCACCGTATATGCAATGGGATATGCAGATACTGTATTTGAAGTTAATGCAACAGATGCAAACATTGTAAAACCGGAAGCAGGAGAAGTGGATACAACAGCATTAAAAGCAGCAGTAGAAAAAGCAGAAGCATTAAAAGAAGCAGATTACACAGCAGATTCCTGGAAGGCAATGCAGTTAGAGCTTCAGGAAGCAAAGGATCTTCTTGCAAAAGAAAAACCAACTCAGGCAGAGATTGATGAAGCTACAACTCATCTGAACGCAGCAGTAGAGGCTCTTGTTAAAGCAGATACGAAGGTAACAGTAACTCTCAACAAGAAAACAGCCACTGTTTACAAAGGAAAAACAACTACATTGAAGGCAACTGTAACAGGAGCAGATGCACCAAAAGTTACATTTACTTCCAACAACCCAAAAGTTGCAGCCGTAAACAAAACAACCGGTAAAGTTACTGCAAAAGCAAAAGGTACTGCAGTCATCACTGCCAAATGCGGAGATGTAAAGGCAACCTGCAAAGTAACAGTTAAAAATCCAACTCTTACACTGAACAAAACAGCTGTATCTGTAAAAGCCGGCAAAACAACTAAGATTACAGCAAAAGCAGCTCCGTCAGGAAAAGTTACATACAAATCCAACAACAAGAAAATTGCTACAGTATCATCCAATGGTACAATTAAAGGTATCAAAAAAGGTACTGCCAAGATTACAGTAATATGCAATGGCGTAACCAAAACAGTTAAAGTAACTGTAAAATAATCTGACCGGACTGAAGTCAGGCGAATATTTACAGTCGGATTCGCAGACAAGAGAAAAGAAATCCTGTATCCCACAGAAAGGGCAGGATTTCTTTTCAGCTGTAAAACTTTATACAGTTATTACAGTAATCACTTGAATATGATTACCTGAAACAAACTATTGAAGAAGGAGGAATTTATGGACAAAAATAATGAGCAGAAAAATAATAAGACTCCGGAAATGAAACCCAAACAGGACAGTTTCCGTCCATGGTTAAAGCTTATTCCTGCGGCAGCAGTTTTTGCAGCAGTCTGTGTAACCTGTTATCAGGCAGATAAAAGTCCTGTGGAGACTACATCAGTTTCCGATAATAATGTTATGTCTACTGATGAGATTAAAGAATTGATTTCACAAGGAACTGCAGGTAAGGATTTTGATTCAGAAGACTCTTCTGAAACCAATGGAACCTCAATTTCAAAAACATCAAAAAAGACAAAGAAAACAAGTAAGATTAAAACAGGAACAAAGAAAAATTCATCTACAGGTTCCTCTGCAAATGGGGGGACAACAGGGGGTGGTGCAGGAAGCACAGTCACACCGACTACAGAAGTTCCTGCCGGTGGATATGCAGACGGTACCTATACAGGCTCCGGGACCGGTTTCGGAGGAACGATCACTGTTCAGGTAACTGTCACTGACCATAAAATTACAGCTATCAATATTGTAGATGCATCAAATGAAACAGCCTCCTATTTTGCAAATGCACAGGGTGTAATCAGCAAAATTCTTGCAAGTCAGTCTCCGAACGTAGATGCAGTCAGTGGTGCCACTTATTCTTCAAACGGAATTATTACTGCGGTTCAGAATGCATTGTCACAGGCAATTCCATCAGGAAATCAGGCAGTTGTTACGCCAACTCCCACTCCATCACCGAAACCGACAAAGAAACCTTCTCCAATACCGAAGCCGGGAGACGAACAGATTTACAAAGACGGAACCTATACCGGAACTGGAAAAGGATACAGTGGAACAATTACGTTGACAGCTAAGATTAAAAAAGGTGTGATCAAGTCTCTGGAAGCAGAGCATACAGATACGCCTATGTTCTTTAAGAAAGCATGGGATATTCTGGAAAATGAAATCATTCAGAATCAGTCTGTCGATGGCATTGATACTGTCAGTGGTGCGACCTACTCTTCAAAGGGTATCATAAACGCAATGAAAGATATTCTGAAACAGGCAGAAAAAGGCACCACAAAAGTGACACCAACTCCAACACCAGAAGTAACAGTTACGCCAACTCCTGAGGCAACCCCAACCCCGACACCGGAAGAAACTCCGACTCCAGAAGTTACTCCAACACCAGAGGAAACACCAGCTCCCACACCAACACCGGAAGAGACTCCGGAGCCTACGCCGGAACCTACAGGACCATATATTGACGGAACTTATACAGGCTCAAGCTACGGATACAGTGGAAGAGTAAATGTAACCGTAACGATTCAGGGCGGTCAGATTGCTTCCATTGAACAGAGTAACAGTGATTCACCGGAGTACTTTGATTATGCATGGGAAACTATTTATCCTCAGATTATGGGAAATCAGTCAGCAGACGGAATTGATGCTGCAAGCGGTGCCACTTATTCTTCAGAGGGAATCCTTGGAGCAATTCAGAAAGCACTTGCTCAGGCACTGGCATAAAACTACTGAAATTAAAGCAAAAAAGTAGCATAAAATTTTAATTACAATTAAAACTTACACTTATTGTAAAAGAAAAAAACATATGCTATAATTTCTGTTAGTGAGTTCTAACTTATAATGACAGATTATGCTTTTAACAGCATTGTAATAACAGAAATGGAGGATAACAACATGATCAAAACAACTGTGAAAGTAGACGGTATGATGTGCGGTATGTGCGAATCTCACGTGAATGATGCAGTGAGAAAAGCTTTTCAGGTAGATAAAGTTACTTCTTCCCACAGTAAGGGCGAGACAGTGATCATTTCAGACGGACCTGTAGATGAAGCCAAATTAAAAACAGCCATCAGTGCGACAGGATATGAAGTAAAAGGCATTACATCAGAGCCATATGAAAAGAAAAAAGGACTGTTTTCTTTTCTTCATAAATAAAAATACGTTTTAATTTTCCATGAGAAACCAGGCAGGAATTGTTCAGTGATTGAACAGTTCTTTCCTGGCTTTTTACTTTATCAGACACCCTGTTGCATCCAGAGATGTGTCTCTGGTAGATGAAATCAATAGTCATGGATTTGAATGATTTATAGAAAAATGGAATCTTTTTTGCATATTGAGAGCATTTCAGAAATATATCTGATAAATGTATTTGTCAAGCGGATAACGTGGCTCTATACCAAATAACTACTCCGCAGTTTATCAGAAGGAGCTTGCAGTCCTCGGATGACGCGCTATGGAAGAAGTGTTCAAAAAATGTAACACAAGTCCATAATCTATTGTGCAATTTCTCGATAAATCTCGAATAATGACGGTAAGAAGTCCGATAAATTCATAAAAATCAGTTGCGTAATTTGTGCAAAATATGGTAGACTAACTGTAGTTAAGAAATGACAGAAATTTACAATTATTAATGATCTGGAGACGAAAGAATGAAAAAGAAAATAGAACTTGTCTGTTGGATTTTATTTACCGTTTTTTCTGGTATTGGTTTCTTTATTAACTTTATGAGCAAACCTCCGGTAAACGATACACATACATTTACTTTATACATGATTGGTGCTGCTGTGGTATCCTTACTATACCCGGCATCTATGTTTGTTCTTGGATTGAGAAACCGCTACCTGTATGATAAGTTAAATGAACTTGCTGAAGAAAAGGGTGAAACTGAAGCTGCCAAATCTGCACACACTTTCAGGTCATCCGCATCAGGATATACAGTTCCTGATATGAACATCCTTGTCAGTGCTCTGACCTCTGATCAGAAACTTACAGAGGAAGAGAAAGAATATTTATTAGAATATATTAAGAAGAAATGATGTGATGTTTAAATGGAACTGTTAGTTTGTATGTCCATTGCAGGAAGTATTCCTGTTGTGATCTGTTTACTTTTGTATATAATCCAGCGTGGAAACTATAATTACATTCTCGGAAGAAGATTACTACTGACAGGTGTGTTCTTTTATCTGGTACCTGTGCAGTTGGTTAAATATTTGCTTCCAAAAGATGCACTTCCAGAAACAATGTTAATTGGTAAAAAAGCTGATTCCTATCTTTCAGGTTCTCTGGCTTTCTGGAGTGAAAAGCAGGGTGATTACATATGGATACCTCAATGGTTTAATATATTTGCCAGGATCTGGCTAGCAGGAATTATTATCTTCGCAATCTATGAGATTATTAAATACTGGAGAGGAGCACATTCTATCCGGAACTATATCTTTGAAAAGATTGAAGATCCAGAAGATAATCTCACCTATTATCTGATTCCAGATGAGATCTGTGGTCCATGTACCATTGGATTTTTCCGTCAGAAGATTGTGTTTCCAGAGAGTTTTCCTCTGCATCCCGATTTTATTATGGTATATAAGCATGAACATACACATTTGAAGAATCATGACAATTTAGTAAAACTTTTATGCCTTTTCGTTCTGTGTCTGCACTGGATGAATCCTGTGGCATATCTTTTACTTTTCCTTTACATAGATACAGCAGAAATAGTCAGTGACAGTGTAGCAGTTGATGGCTGCACAAAAGAAAAACGTCAGGACTATGCGAAATTGCTGGTATTAGAAGCCTCAATTTCTGATATTCGTCCAGCCGTGTGGAAAAATAATCTTTCCGGACATAAAAACAATAAAGAAGGAAATGATTTTAAAACATTAAAAAGGAGGATCAACTACATGATGAAGGAAAAGAGAAAAGGAATGTTACAGAGAGGAATTATGGTGGCAGTGTCGGCGTTGACAGTTGTGGCAAGTGCTGGGACGGTGATGGCATATCAGCCAACGCAATCATCTGATGAAAGTTTTGAAGAATTCATTTCTGATGGTTCAATATATGATTTTGGATTTGAAGATATGAACGATATTGCAACTGCAGCCATTGATTTTTCTCAAGGTGATAGTATATTTGTTGATTCAGACGGAAATCAGATAGTATACCAAGAAGAATCTTCAGATACTTATGCTTTATGTACGCATAGTATGGTTCCGGCAACTTTTTATACCCATTCAAAAAATTCTTCTGGTGGATGCACTGTTAAAATATATAAATGTCAAAGATGTGAAAAATGTGGATATAGTGCTAATGCCCAGTATGATAATACTATTACATATGCAAAATGCCCTCATTAATTAAATATTTATTTGTATAATGTGCAAAAATCTTCAAATATTTAAGAACTATTTTAGATATTTGAAGATTTTTATTTAATTAATTTGTTATCTACAAGCAAAATATATTAAACATAAATATAATCTTGATGTATTTCTGAAATACTTTCTCAATATCCTTCCAATTTCCCTCTTGCATTTTTATAAAAGTTAGAATATACTAACTAATAGAGTTAGATACAGCAAGCTCTCGCGTGAATGAAATCATTTGAACTCCATCCGAAGACCTGCTGAATTCTTCGGAACACTGGATCAGATCTGTACTTGCTGAAATCACGGTTCTGCTGAAAAACCGTACCTCAGATATGATCCACCCGGTACATCCCAGTTGCGGTGTACCAGGAGTCCAAATGCAAAACCAGAAAGGGGATTTATCATGTACTTAGAAATTGAAAAAGTAATTGGAAGAGAAATTCTGGATTCCAGAGGAAATCCGACAGTAGAAGCAGAAGTATATCTGATGGATGGCACTGTAGCAAGAGGAACAGCTCCAAGTGGCGCATCTACAGGTGAATTCGAAGCTCTGGAATTAAGAGATGGAGATAAAGCTCGTTACCTTGGAAAGGGTGTACAGAAAGCAGTAGAGAACATCAATACAACAATCAACGAAGCAATCGAAGGCCTTGATGCAAGCAATATCTATGCAGTAGATGCAGCCATGATCGCAGCAGACGGAACAAAAGATAAATCTAAACTTGGTGCAAATGCAATTCTTGCAGTATCTATCGCATGCTGCAGAGCAGCTGCAACCTCTCTTGAGATTCCGCTGTATCGTTTCCTTGGCGGAGTATCCGGAAACCGTCTTCCTGTACCAATGATGAACATCGTAAACGGCGGATGCCATGCATTATCATCCGGGCTGGATGTACAGGAATTCATGATCATGCCAGTTGGGGCACCTTCCTTCAAAGAATGCTTAAGATGGTGTGCGGAAGTGTTCCACGCACTTGCTGCCATTCTGAAAGAGCGCGGACTTGCCACATCAGTAGGTGACGAAGGTGGTTTCGCACCTGCACTGAAATCCGATGAAGAAGCAATCGAGACAATCCTCGAGGCAGTGAAGAAAGCCGGATATGAACCAGGCAAAGACTTCAGGATTGCCATGGATGCTGCTTCCTCCGAATGGAAGAGTGAAAAAGGAAAAGGATACTACAAACTTCCAAAAGCAGGCACAGAATATACATCTGAAGAGCTCATTGAGCACTGGGCTAAATTATGCGAAAAATATCCGATTATCTCTATCGAAGACGGTCTGGATGAAGAAGACTGGGAAGGATGGCAGAAACTTACAGCCAGACTTGGTGACAAAGTACAGCTTGTCGGTGACGACCTGTTTGTTACAAATACAGAAAGGCTTGCAAAAGGTATCAGCCTTGGCGCAGGTAATGCGATCTTGATCAAATTAAACCAGATCGGTTCCGTATCCGAAACACTGGAAGCAATCAAAATGGCCCACAAAGCAGGCTACACCGCAATTTCTTCTCATCGTTCCGGCGAGACAGCAGATACAACAATCGCAGACCTTGCAGTAGCACTGAATACCTGCCAGATTAAGACCGGAGCTCCAAGCAGATCTGAACGAGTTGCAAAATACAATCAGCTTCTCCGTATCGAAGAAGAACTCGGCGCAAGCGCAGTATATCCGGGAATGAAAGCCTTTAATGTAAAACAGGACTAAACAGAACTATAGCAATCTTCGTAAATAATGCATACCATAGATAAAATAAACCTGTAAAATGCAAAATGCATTTCTCATCTTAACCGAATCAAGTAAGTCCCCTGCGGAGCAGTTATTCGGTGTAGAGCTACATAGCGAAGCGGATTGCGAATATCCGCTTCGCTTGTTTAGGATAATAAGCGGGAATCCTCGGCAATTCAATTACCGAGATGAAAGCGCAAACTGTGCATATCTGCACTTATAATAAATAAAAATAACAAAACGGTTTTCATTCAATTTCTCCCTATAAAGCTTGAATGAAAAAGTAAATTCTACATTCTAACATACCTTGATTTTATGCGGGATTAAATTCTATTTTCGGAGATACACAACTTAATTTTTTTAGTATATAATGCTTTTATACGGCATAAACAGCATAGTTTTTTGCATGATAAAAGGACATCTGGAAATAGTGTGCAGGACTAAATTCCACATGTCTGTTGGAAAGACTAAATTCTATGCAATGAAACTTGCCTGTGCCTGTATTGTTATTATTATTTTATTAATGCTGGTATCAATGTGACTTCATCGGCTGGTATCTCTGCCAATCCTAATGCTTTATGAAGTCTGTTATCCAGCAGGAGACGGGATACTTCATATGGACTGTGTCCATTGAGGCTGTCCCGTTTTTCGCTGTTGATATGATTTAATAACAGCAGCGTTGTCTTGTCTGTCATTTTTTCAAAGCTTGTTCCTTTTGGAAGGACATACCTTATATATTCATGATTCTTTTCAAGAGCACCTTTTTGATCAGAACGGTTGGGATCACAATAATAAATACGTGTGCGTACTTCCCCATTTTTGCTATATTCCAGACTTTGCCGGTCCTGAAATTCATGTCCGTTGTCCGTAAGTATCACTTCGAAAAGTTTCTGGAACAGTTCAATTCCAAGTAATTCTGTTAAATGATCAAAAATCCTGGTTACTTCTTTCTGGGTCTGTTCTTCTAAAAGAAACATAAGCATAAGGCTACAGTTTCGAAAGAACATAGTCAGAAAGCAGGGACTGGTACCTTTTGCTCCTTCAACGGTATCCATCTCGACTACATAAACAGATTTGTTCGCTGCGATATATTCCAGAAATTCTTTATAGCTCCTATCTTTTCGGAAACTTCTGTCTTTAAGGCTGGCAGTAGTTTTTCTTTTCCGCTGCTTGTATACCACTTTACGGCGCAGATCTATGTTTCTGGCTTGAAAAACGCCACGGTCTATGTAAGAATATATGGTTCTTCTGGAACAGGCGATCTCATCAGCATGAGATGCGTAGATGTGGGCAATAGATTGTCCTTTTTTGAGAAGCGGTGACAACAGGATGTCCAGTTTCTGTATACTTTCCGGTGTCTGATTGATTCCTTCTCTGCTTGTGGTCCTAAGGGCTTCATAGGTGTCTTGGGCGTATTTTGAAGAATAGATCTTTTTGTCCATCATGCAATTCGTTCTCTTGCTGCATCCATTGCACACATAAGGAGGTTTATTTAATTTTTCACATTCTCTTGGTTTATAAAATTTACAGACATCGCTGCATCTGAATTTTCTGCAGAGGACACATTTGTGCCGGCATTCATTATCACCGCACATATGCATGACATTACATATATTTGTCCGGGGCTTTGAACGATCATAATTATTTGCACAGGGAATAGGGGCAAATGCATCTGCACTTCTTTCCCTGATAATAGAATGACGTCTGACTTCTTTGGATATGGTACTTGGATCCTTGCTTAATTCTATTGCAATACTTCTAAATGAATCACCGTTATTTAAATGCTGTTCGATTATAATACGTGCAGATAAGTCAAGATGTTTTTGGTTACCCTTTGGTCTTCCTGTATTCATTTTATCCTCCTTCTGCACAGGCAGGGGATCATCTGCAGTAGTATTTTATAAAAAGAAGAAGGAAAAATCCATGCAGAAGTAAATTCTACAGGTATAGAATTTACTCTTGCAAGGTAGAATTTAAAAATACATTTAACCGGTGAGTTAGACGCGCAAATTTTTTACCAAAAGAAAGAACGGATGTTTACTTCTGGCACTATATGTGCTAAAATATAGCCATAGGTAGTAGAAAAAACAACAGAATCTGAGAAAAGAGTTATCAGGGAGAAATAAAAATGCAGATAATATCCAGTTATGGTGTAGAATTACGAAAACAGAATATCCCGATCCGCCAGACACTGGAGATCTATCGTTCTGCTGTCAGCTATCTGATTGGGATCTATGTGCAGGTATGGGAAGAATTAGCAGAAATCCCGGATGCAAAGAGGCGTTTTAATGCTGCAGAACATCTGGTACATACTACGAAGAAAAACCATGCCTGTTTTGATTTTGATATCCGGTTCCCAAAGATGCCTTCCTATCTGCGCAGATCTGCCATCCAGCATGCACTGGGGACAGTATCCTCTTATAAAACACGGTTGGATCTATGGGAAAAGACAGACGGAAAGAGTGGGAAACCAAAGCTTGTATATGAAAACCACGCCATGCCGGTCTTCTACCGTGATGTCATGTACCGTGAGGGAGCGGAAAGGAAAGACGAAGCATACCTGAAAATCTATGACGGCCATGACTGGAAATGGTTCTGTGTACGTCTGGAGCATACGGATATGGAATATCTGAGAAAATACTGGTCAGGAAAAAAAGCATCTGCCCCGACACTGGAGAAAAGACACCATAAATATTTCCTGCGTTTTACCTATACAGAAGAAGTAACACTTACCAAAACACCTGTGAAAGAACAGGTCATCTGCAGCGTGGACCTGGGGATCAATACCGATGCAGTCTGTACCATCATGCGGGCAGACGGAACTGTCCTGGGAAGAAAATTCATAGATCATCCCAGTGAAAAAGACCGGATGTACCGCGCGCTGGGACGGATCCGCAGATTCCAGAGGGAACATGGTTCTGCGCAGACACAGGGAAGATGGACGTATACGAAACGTCTGAACACAGAACTGGGTAAAAAGATTGCAGGTGCGATCGTAAGATATGCGGAAGAAAACCATGCAGATGTGATCGTGTTCGAGTATCTGGAGATGCAGGGGAAGATATCGGGAAAGAAAAAACAGAAACTGCACCTGTGGAGAAAGCGGGATATCCAAAGACGCTGTGAACATCAGGCACACAGGAAAGAGATGCGGATATCCCGGATCTGTGCATGGAATACCAGCAGACTGGCTTATGATGGTTCCGGGGCGGTAACACGTGACTGGGAAAATCACAGCCTCTGTACTTTCCAGACAGGAAAACGATATAATTGTGACCTGTCAGCATCCTATAATATAGGGGCGAGATATTTTATAAGGGAACTTTTAAAACCCCTTCCGGCAACGGAAAGGTCTTTACTGGAGGCAAAAGTCCCTCCTGTAAAGCGTAGAACCTCATGCGTTTATGCAGATCTGAGGAAACTCCATTCAGAAATGGAACGTTTAAAAGCAGCATAGATACAGGCAGATATACAGTGGACTACCTGTAATGTGGGAACCTGCCATATCTGGCATGGGAAATGCGCATAACTGCGTACCTAAGTTACAGGCGTATCCGCCGATATTCAGTCGGACGCCTAAAGCGTCTGGAAGCATGTGACTTCAGTCATGTGAGGTTCACTTAATGATTTTATTAGGAAAGAATGAAGAAAATACGAGGATGAAAAAGGCAAAACAATGTCTGATAGCATTACTGTCAGGTGTACTTTTAGTTTTGCTCTGTATTTGTACCACTCTATATAACGAAACGCTCAGATGCTGTTTTGCAGTAGGGGAAAAGAAAAAATATCAAAAAATTGATGATTAATGGTGAGCTTGTGATAGAATGGATAAAAGAGAAAAGCATAAAGGATGTAGTTGTGGAGAATATTTGTTATGATTAGAAA
>OOAK01000742.1_pt1 | contig 28549 bp, 20 predicted proteins | sample 1671811 | NCBI WGS metagenome assembly OOAK01 (sample SAMN06348195, study PRJEB24527) | human gut metagenome | biome: human gut; feature: ankylosing spondylitis patient; material: feces | host: Homo sapiens | place: China | collected 2015-10 | reverse complement strand
TTCAGCGCTGGATTGAGGCCCACGAGAAGGAAATAGAGCTTTTTTACCTTCCTGCCTATTCGCCGGCGCTCAACCCGGATGAGTACCTGAATCGAAACCTGAAAACCGAACTCCGCCTTCAGGCTGCCGGCACGCATGACGACAATCTTGAGCGCGCTCGTGCATTTATGGAACGATGCCAACGGGAAACGTGGCGTGTGCAAGCATGCTTTCTCCCGGAAGACGTCCGGTATGCGCAGCAAGAAAAGTTATGTGCTTAATGTGAACTAAATGACGGCCGCCTTAATAAAATCCGTTTGTCTACCAGGGTTTCCAAGACTTTCATCATGGTTGGGGATGTCGGACGCGTGTCGACGCAGGAGAACGGTTTGTCGTTCTGCAACTCACGAACTTGATACCAAGAGTGAGTTTTTCGGGGACGGTGCGTGACCTGATACCTTTCTGTGCCTACTGCCGCTTGACGCTTACTGGCGTTTCTGGCTTCTTTGCACAGGTCGAGTCTTCCGAGGCGAATGCTACAATTCGTCGCTACGGAGAATGAGGGGCAACACGTTACTGTCGGTTGCGCCTGAAAATCCGTTCATCTCTGGTCCCCTCCAACCAACGACTTCATCATGATTTCTCTGAAAGATCTTGGCTTTGGAATGCGGCAAGTCCCGACCCGGGACGGCTCTGTCGTCCATCAACTGGAGACGCCTTTTCGGATCTGCCGGGACGCGCCGCTGGAAGCTTACGTTCAGACGTTCGACGAAGAGGTTCGGTTCTTTGACGAGGGCCTCAATCTGCACGCGCTGCTTGCTCTTGGCATGAGCTTCGAAGAGGAGGCCGCATGGGACCGTCTTCAGGACGTCTTCCGGGGAACAGGCGTGGTTCTGCACCCTTCTGGTCTCATCGAAATGATTGCGCCGCGCAAACGAGCCGAGGAAGCCTGCGCCCGATATCTGTTGGCTCTTACACAACTCGTTTCTCTGCCGGCCGACAAGAACTGCCCGATGGACCGCGATCGCAAGGAATATGTCGCAAGGGCGGCGCTGGCCCTTCGATGCCTTCTTCCCGAAGCGGGGATGGAATGTTTTCCGGTCGTGCAAACGGCGAGCGGTGCGATATCCTTTGATCTTCGCGTCGACGGCAAGTGCGTGGACGTTCTTTCCGTAGATGCCGTGCGCTCCCACGTGGGGAAGGTCGAAGCCCTGCGGCGCGAGCGCCCTGACGTGCAGACTCTTGCCGTCATCATCGACGTGGGGGACGAACAGGGAAGGGCGGCTGCGGAAATGGAAGCGATCGGCGGGGCGGTCCCCGTTATGCTTCTCTCTGAACTCGTAGCCTCCGCCCTGAGACCGAAGCGGCAACCGTAACCCGAACCCCATCCCTACGGCATACTTCGCTCTCGGAACCCTGTGCATTCAGCACCCGATAGATTTCCTTAGCATTCCCGACTCATGCACCTCCACTCCCACCGCTACCTCTCCGCCATCCTCACGGCCGGCAGCATCTCCAAAGCCGCCCAGACGCTCGGCATCTCGCAGCCCTCGCTCTCGCAGTTCGTGCAGCGAATCGAGAAGGACTTGGGCGCCGAAGTCTTCGACCGCTCCACGCGTCCTCTCACCTTGACGGAATCGGGCCGGATCTTCTTCGAAGCGGAAAAGCGCGTCGCGGAAATCCGCGAGGACTGCCGGCGGGCGGTGGAGGACATCAACGGGGGCGGGCGCGGACGCGTGGTGATCGGGGCGTCGGAGTATCGGGAGATGTTCTTTCTGACGGAAGTGCTCCCCGTCTTCAGCGCGGCGCATCCGGGGATCGAAATCGCCCTTGAAGAGGGGACGACCCGCGAACTCGAAGACTTCGTGTGGACGGGGAAGACCGACGTCTCGCTCGTCATCTCGCCTCTCGCGCAACCGGGCCTCGAAGCGGTGGAGATCTATGAGGAGCGTCTCCTTCTGGCCGTGAACGAGAAGAGTCCCCTCATCGATAAGGCGCTCGCCCTCTGCCCCGAAGAGCGCCGAGAGGACGAGTTTCCTCCCTTTCCCTTCCGACTGCTCGCCGATGAACCCTTCCTCGTCGTGCGGGCGGGCCAGCAGATCCACGACCTCTATCTGACGCTCATCGCCAAGACCGGCGCCTCGCCCAAGATCGTGCTCGAGAGCGAGTCGCTCACCGCCGCCCTGGCGCTCGCGGGCGCAGGACTCGGCGCCACGATCGTCACCGAAACGCTTGCAAGGCGGAGCTCCGCCGCGAAGCGCGTGCGGTTCTTCTCGATCGAACCAACTGTGCCCGTCCGAAAGGTCGTGGCGGCGTACCGGCCGGCGCGCTATTTGTCGAAGGCCGCTCGTCTTCTCATCCGGACCATGCAGGACGTCGCCAAGGAAAAGTTCGCCCGCGGGTGAGGAACGAAGCGTTTCCAATCTCTCACTGCCCAACGCAAAACGGGCGCCCGAAATCCGGACGCCCGCTCCTGCAAAGCCGCCGATCAATCGAGATCCGCGGCCAACGCTTTTCTGTCAATCGAAGTAGTCGACGTGCTTGTTGATTTCGTCGACGATCGGCTGCTTCTTTTCGTTGAAGACCTTCTTGTTCTTCTCAAAGAGGTTCTCGCCCTTCGTGTCGATCGAAACGATCATGGGCCCGAAGTCCTTCACACGCATCACCCAGATCGACTCGGGCATGCCGAGCTCTTCCCAGTGGTGCTCTTCGACTTCTTCGACCTTGCTTGCGGCAAGAACGGCGCAACCGCCCGGCCACACGCAGTGAAGGGCCTTGTGGTCGCGGCAGCCCGCTTCCGTGTTGGGACCCATGCCGCCCTTGCCCACGATGATCTTCACGCCCGTGTCGCGGATGAATTCGCGCTCGAACTTTTCCATGCGCATGGAGGTCGTGGGGCCGATGGAAACGACCTTGTAGCCGCTTCCCGACTCGTCGCCGCAGGGAACCATGATGGGGCCCGCGTGGAAGATGGCCTTGCCCGCGAGGTCCACGGGAAGGGGACGGTGCTGCTTCACGAGACGCATGTGCACGTCGTCGCGCGAGGTGATGAGGTAGCCCGAGAGGTAGACGATGTCGCCGATTTCGATCCCTTCGAGATCTTCGTTTTTGATCGGCGTCGTGAGATGATGCGTTTTCACAGCTCGACCCCCTTGTAGGAAAGCAGTTCGTACGACATGTCGGAGTGGATGCGGATCGCGCCGCGGCGATGACCCCAGCAGCCGACCGAAACGCCGACGGCGAGGCACGACGGATGGCGCGCGGCCGTCTCGACGTTCACGCCCATGACGGAGCCTTCGCCCGTGAGGCCGCCCGGGCCGATGTTGATGGCGTTGAGGCCTTCTTCCACCATGCGCTCGAATTCGGCGGCGCGGGCGTTCGGGTTGTGCGAGCCCACGGGGCGCATGAGGGCGCGCTTCGAGAGCGTTGCGGCGACTTCGACGGAACCCGCGATGCCGACCCCCACCAGGAGCGGCGGGCAGGCGTTGACGCCGCGCTCGCAGATCGTGTCGAAGATGAACTGCACGACGGCTTCGTAGCCTTCTACGGGCATGAGGACCTTGGCCGTGCCCGGAAGCGAACAGCCGCCTCCCGCCATGTAGGCGTAGATCACGGCGTCGGAGGAATTCGGAACGATTTCCAGATCGATCCAGGGGATGCGGTGACCGGTGTTGTCGCCCGTGTTCTTCTCGTCGAAGATCTGCACGGCGTTGTGGCGAAGCGGCGCTTTGACCGTCGCGCGGCGCACGGCCTCCTTGAGGCAGGCTTCGAGTTCGTTTCGGATCGGGAAGTCGGCGCCGAGTTCGATGTGGTACTGAATGACGCCGGTGTCCTGGCAGAAGGGAACGTTTCGTTCCTTCGCCATTTCAAGATCGGTGAACATCGCGTCGTAGACGAGCGTGGCGAGTTCGCTCTTCTGAACGCGCCGCATGGCTTCGAGCTTTTCGAGAACGTCGTCGGGAAGGCGCTTGCCGAAGAAGGCCGTGAACTTCGCCATGACGTCCGTAAAGCGCTCGGTGAGCTGAGCTTGGTCGGACATGGGTTTATCTCCTTGGGGTCGGGGATGACGGAGCGGTTCGCCTCGAGGAGGGGACCGCAACCAACTACGCCTAAAGTCTAAGGAGGGCTAGTCCATAAGTCGAGTATTGAAAATGTTATTTGTTCGATAGGTCGTGGACTATGGATTGGTGTTTTGCCTCGGCGGGGCGGGGAATGAGGGAAGAGCGTGCGCTGCGACGGGGATTGGAAGGAGGTCCCAGCGGGAAGGCGGGAACGGCACACGCGGATCCGGTAAGGCGAGGGACCGCGGTCGGGGGCGGAGCCCAGGAAACACGAAACCCCGGACACGTACGATCCGGGGCTCGGAACCGGAGCACTCCAAGAGAGAAGGTTTGGAGCGCGTCCACCTGGGAAAAATAATGGCGAAGTGATCCTGCCGTCAAGCATCTCAGGAAAGAGTACGGGGGCCGGAAGGGACTGGGGGCCGGAGTCGGGTTGCGGCCCGGGAAAGGGAACGAGGCTCCCACGGAAGGCAAATCACGGAGAACGGGGAGGGGGCATGAGGACGGGAGACCCGCGGCGTTTTTCCGAAGAAGTGCTAGAATTTCCTTCCGTAGGAAAGCTGAAACGACATAACCTGCCTCCTGCAGTAGGGGAAGCTTTTTCGACATAGTGGAGCTTCCTACACAGTGCGAAGCCCGGTGTGCCACCACCGGGCTTTCGCGTCTTTTGGAACGGGCATCGGGCGGGGCGGCGGTCTTTCCGATAAATCGTCTAAAGGGAACCGCGCCTTCTTCTTGGGTGTGTCGCTTGCGGTCAGTCTTCGTAAGGAACGCCGATCCCCGCATACCATCGCCGCGTGCGCTCGTCGAGCGGTTTGCGAAGAGCGAGCGCAAGATTGCGCGCAAAGGAAAAGAGGCGCCGCTCGCGTTTGCGGCTCAATAGCAGGGAGCAGCTGAGCCGCCACTTCGGACGATGCCATTGCGGGAGAACCGGAACGAGTTTGCCGGCGAGAATGTCGTTGTAGGTGACGCCGAGCGAAAGATCGAAGCAGATCCCCTGTCCGAGCAGCGTCAGCTCCTTGCAGGTCGAGAGGTCGCCCGCGTAGGCGACCCGGGAGCAAAGCAGGGGAACGCTCTCAGAACCCCGGACGAGAACCCGCGCTTCCGGGTAGCTTCCGCCTCGGCGCAGGATGATCGAGTGTTCGGCAAGCGCCTCGGGGGCGCGGGGAGCGCCGTGCCGGGCGATGTACTCGGGCGATGCCAGACCGCAGGTGCAGGTTTCGCAGATGGGAAGCGCCGCAAGATCCTCGTCCTTCGGGGTGTGGGGAAGAATGGCGAGATCGATCCGCTTTGCGCGCAGGTCGTCGAGGTCGGCTTCGGGTACGATGCGCACCGTTTCGACGGCGTTCCTCAGGTGCGGCAGATCAAGAACCTCCAGAATCTCCTTGCGGGCGATGTTGACGGGAACGCCGATTTTGAGAAGTTCGATCTTGGGAGCGGCCGCCTTCGTCGCGGCCACGAGCGCGTCGTGCGCGCGGATGTACTCAATGGCGGCGGGCAAAAGCGCACGCGCTTCGTCGGTGAGTCCGAGCGGTCGTTCATTGCGCGCCAGAAGTTCGCATTCGAGCGCCGATTCGAGCGAGTGAATGAGCCGGGAAGCGCGTCCGGGATCGAGGTCGAGCGACTCGGCCGCACGGGCCAATCCGTTCTTTTCCCCGATGGCGGTGAGAAGCCGCCAGGCGGTGATGTTGCTTCGTACGTCCATAGCCGAGAAGGGAATTCGTTGAGAATTCCCTCAGGCTATGAACTCTCACGCCGATTCGTCAATGGAGAGAAAACCGAATGCGGCGGGAGAGGGGGAGAGCGGATTTCTTCTGCCGACTCCCCTCAGGCGCTTCCGATCAGCACCAGGCCTTTTCCTTGGCGGCCTCGCGTCCGGCAATGCGGCCGTTCACCAGACAGTCGATCACGGCGCAGGAGCCGAGACGCACGGCGCCGTGCACGCCGCCCGTGGCCTCGCCCGCGGCATAGAGTCCGGGGATCGGCTTGTCGTTCGAGATGTCGAGCGCGCGGCAGAACTTGTCGGTTTCGATGCCGCCCATCGTGTGGTGCACCTTGGGCGAGAGGATCGAGGCGTACCAGGGACCTCCGTCGACGGCGAGGGGCTTGGCCTTCGGGAAGAAGTAGCGGCCCATTTCATCCTTGCCCTTGCCTTGGAGCGCGTCGTTGTAGTCGGAAACGGACTTCTTCAGCGCATCGAGCGGAATGCCGTAGGCCTTGGCCAGGTCGGCGAGGGTGGCGAACTCGTGAAGGACGCCCCTTTCGAGCTGCTTCTCGAAAATGCCCGGACGCGTCACGGCGATCGTCGTTTCGACGGCGGTCTTGTCGGCGATGGCGATGCAGCGGTCGCCCTTGTTGCCGGCATTGATGATCGCGTCGGCGCGGATCTTGCGGTTCGCCATTTCGTTGACGAAGCGCTTGCCGGTCGTACAGTTGACCCAGATGCCGCAGGAGCCGGCGCAACCGTTGGCGAAATAAAGCGCAATGCCGAAGCCCTTTTCTTCCGGCGACGTCCACGGACCGCACTGGATCCAGTCGCACTGGACCATGCTCGCGCCGATGCGGGCGGCTTCACGCCAGAGTTCCGCGGTGGCGCCCGGCTGGCAGGTGGTGTCGAACTTTTCCGTGAGCTTCGGGTCGTGCTTCATGCGGTATTTGACGTCGGCGCCGAAACCGCCGTGGCAGAGAATGACCGCTTTGCGGGCGCAGTAATGGCGGACCTTGCCGGACCCTTCCTTGGGGAAGCGGTAGCCCTCGCGTACGCGCAGGCCCTTCACACGGCCGTCGCCGTCGCGGATGATCGCTTCGACGTAGACGCGCTTGCGGATTTCCGCCTTTTTCTTTTCCAGGTAGGCGAGCTGCTTCATGACGATTTCGGAGCCCGAGCCGTTCTTCGTCACGACGCAACGGGGCACCGAGTGACCGCCTTCGGCGTTGACCTGGCCCTGAATGTATTCGACGCCGAGCGTCTTCACAGTCCAGTCGTAGGTTTCAAGCGTGTGCTCGGCCATGTAGCGGACCTTGTCGGGATAGTTGTAGCCGAGACCTTCGCGAATCATGTCTTCGGCGAGAAGTTCGGGCGAGTCCTTGATGCCCATCGCCTTCTGTTGGTCGGACCCCGGAACGCCGAAGAGACCGCCGTTGATAATGGAATTGCCGCCGAGCACGGCCATCTTTTCGAGCACGACGACCTTGGCGCCGCCGTCAATGGCTTCCGCGGCTGCGGAAAGGCCGGCAAAGCCCGAACCCACGACGATGACGTCGAAGGTTTCGTCCCATTTAACGGGCATCGGGTCGACGCAGGCGGCCCGGGCGCTCTGCGAAGCCGCCGTCAGGGCGAGGGCGGCGCCGGCGGCTCCGGCTGAGAGGAAGGTGCGGCGCTGCAGATTGGTCTTCGTCATGATCAACTCCTTTTTCTTGCTGACGATGCCTTCATTCTCCGTACCGGGACTTCGGACGATAAGTCCCGGAGAGACAAATCAATTTGTCGTTTCGTCAAAATGACTGCGGCTAAGGAGGGACGAAAGGCCGGTGCGGTGCCGCGGCGATGAACGGGAAGAACGAAGAGACGAAAAAGCGCGGGGAAAAGTGCAGTAGAAAGGCCGACCCGTTTCCGGATCGGCCTCGTGAGCATCTCGGGCGGGCGGCGTTTTTGTCTTGGCTTCACCGCCTGCAGAGTGCCGTCATCATGCCGACGACGCCCGGTCGCCGGCCTTTCGGTTACGCACCCGTCGCGGCGGATTCACCCGCGATGCGGCCGTACGTGAAGGCGTCGCCCAAGGCGTTGCCACCAACCCGGTTCGTCCCGTGGATGCCGCCCGTCACTTCGCCCGCGGCGTAGAGACCCGGAATGACCTTGCCGTGACGGTCAAGCACTCGGGCCTTCACGTCGATCTTGACGCCGCCCATCGTGTGGTGGCGCGCCATGCCGATCGGGCCCGCATAGAAGGGGGCCTTCTCGATCTTGTGCGCGAGCATGCGCGGCGCACGGCCGAGCGGGTCCTTCTTCGTATCGACGAGCTTGTTGTATTCCGCGATCGTCTTCTTGAGTTCTTCCGCGGGAACGCCGATCTGGCCCGCGAGTTCGTCGAGCGTCTGCGCTTCAAAGAGCGTGCCGTCGGCCAAGGCCTTCTTGTTCGTCTCGCCCTGGAACTTGTTGTCTGCGGCAAAGCCCACCGAGTCGGTGAGCGGATAGACGGTCTGACCGGTCTGCGCAAGCGTCGCGTCGCGGATCACGTCGCGGCGGGAGTCTTCGGCGACGAAGCGCTTCCCTTCCTTGTTGACAAAGATGGAGTATTCGATCACCTGGATGAGGTTGCCCTTCGACTTGTAGCCCGGGGCCGTCCCCGGAATGCACTGGATGTAGTCAAGCCCGATCGCCAAAGCTCCGATATCCTGCATGGCGACCAGAACTTCGCCCGTGGCGCCCGGCTGGTTCGTCGTGGAAAGTTTGGTGAGACGCGGGTCGAAGTAGCTGCACATTTCGGCGTTGTAGGCGTAACCGCCCGCCGACGCGACGACGCCCTTCGTGGCGCGCCAGTATTCCTTCTTGCCCTTCACCTCGACCTCAACGCCGAGGACGCGGCCTTCCGACGGATTTTCGCGGATGAAGGCCGTCACCTTGTGGTTGGTGAGGACTTCGCCCTTCAGTTCCTTGAGGCGCTTCAGCATCGCCTCGATGTAGGCGTAGCCCTTCTGGCCCTGCGGGTTGCGGCAGCGCGGCCAGAGGCCGCCGTAGATCTGATAGATGGGCGTAAAGGTGACGCCGAGCTTGCGGAACCATTCGACCGTTTCGGGCATCTTTTCGGCGTACTGGGCAACGAGCGCCGGGTCGGCGCGGAAGTCGCCCGCGGCGAGCGTCTGTTCGGTGTGAAGCTTCGGAGAGTCTTCGATGCTGGCCTTCTTCGCTTCTTCCACAATCGCGCCGTTCATGCCGCCGCCCGAGACCATGGTGTTGCCGCCGGGCATGCCGAGTTTTTCAAGGATGGCGACCTTCGCGCCCTTTTCAAGCGCCGTGATGGCGGCGGCGAGGCCCGCACCGCCCGCACCCACGATGATCACGTCGACCGTCTTGTCCCACTTCTTGGGAATAGAGCATAGGTCGGCCGCATGCGCGGCGCCCGTAAGGCCGACGGCCGCGACGGCGGCGGTGGAGCCGAAGAACTGACGACGGGAAATGTTGCTCATAAGAAACTCCTTTTTGAGACGGGGCGGGGCGGACGGAGGTCGTATGGCAATGAGATCCGCCCCGCAGCCCCGTCAAGAGAAAATGCTCTTCGTACAAGTTCATGGTAGGTGCGGGAGGACGGGAAAGTCATTCGATTTTTCCCTATGGTTGATATTTGAAATCGTGAACGAATGTTCCAAAATGTGGAGAAAATGACGGTGTTTGGAGATTCTGTGCAGCCCGATCTGCGAGGTGTTTTCCCGTCTTTCCCAGGGCATTCGTTGACGGATTCCCGGCGGGCGTTCGATAATTCTTCTCTTTAACCGTAACCTGCTCAATCGGCTGACTTTCATGGGAAATACATATCACGGTTCGAAGGACGTCAAGCTTTCCGTCGTGGACTGGCTTCGTGAGGAGGATCACGTCGCCATCGCCGATTACCAGCGCTCCTACGCCTGGTCCGAGAGCCACGTAACAGCCTTCGTCGAAACACTCTTGGACGCGCTCGCCGACGAAGAAAGGGGAGCGGGGACGCGGGCGCCCGACATCGGCGTCGTGGTGATCGAGAAAACGGCGTCGGAAACGACGTCGTCCGACATGCCGAAGGAGGAACGAAACCACATCGTGGACGGACAGCAGCGGCTACTCACCTTTGCTCTTCTTGTCGTTGCATTGTGCGGTGAAACCGTCTGCAGTACGAAAGATGCTGATCGGAATCGATCGTCTCGTCTGCGGCAGATCCTTCATCCACGGAACCTACAAAGCGTCATCCACGCCCGACAGGCCGGAAGGAAAATCCGCAATTTGCTCTCCAGGCGTCCGGAGTTCCGGGCGCTTCAGAAACTGGATCTGAAGGACAAACTGGCATGGCTTGCTCCCGTGACTTTTTCTGTCGTTGAAGTCGAGCGTAAAGTTGGAGAAACACCGAACGCCGCGGTCTCGAACTTTTTCGAGCCGCTCAACACGACCGCGAAGCCCTTGAACGGAGGACAGATTCTCCGTGCTTACCACATGGGCCGTATCCTCAAGGAGAAACCCCGCGAAACCTGGGAATGCCAGTCCCGATTTGAGAAATGGTTTCGCCGAAGCACCGGTGAAGAATTCGAGCTCCGACCTTTCAGTCCCGTCTGTTTCAATTCCGGTGAATCCCTTACCATCGAGCGCTTCATCGATTCGCCGGCGCAGGAAGTCCGCTATAAGCTCGGCTGCGGTTTCGTGCAGGCCGTGCAGGCGATGTTGCTTGGGCAAGGCGACTGGTGGTGGGAGATTTCCCGTCAGGGGAAGGAGCGGCAACTCCCCTTTGAGCGGTTGGAAGGAACAGCCGGGGACAAATCGTCGGACACCTTGTGGCGCGCGACGGATCCTCTTGACTTTCCCGAAGCCGAAGGTTTTTTCCGCATGGTGGCCCGACTCGGGAGGGTCTACGACGCCTATTGCCGGGAACTTCTGACGTTATCGGACTTTGACGGGTGGGCGATAAAGACAGACTTCTCCGAGCGACCTTTGCCGGCGGAAGACGATCCGGATCGACGACCCGCGAGGCTCGTCCTGCGGGCGGCCCGCCGCCTGGCCGTCTTTGGAAACGTTCTGCAAGCTTGGAGTACGCAGAAAGACCGGTTTCAGAGCGAAACGGCGCTTTGGACCTTTTGCCGTAGGGAAGGGAATAAGCCGGTGGCGATTAGAGAGCAATTTCTCCGGGCAAGGTCTTGGCTCGGGATCGGTGACGAAGGGCGGAATTTTCACGTGACGTTCGGCGTAATCACCGTCGCGCCGATCGCCGTCGCGCTTTTGTGGAGCGACCGCTATCCCGATGCCGAATCGGACGACGACATCGTGCGGCTTTTGACGTTGCAACTTCTCTTTGCCAATATTCAGGCGCAGATTCACAGCGTCCTTCGGGCGCTTGCAATCTCCGAGGCCGTCGCCGCAGCGCATTTTTCCGCGGATTCGCAGGGTGCGCTCTGGCGCTTCATGAAGACGGCCCGTTTCGAGGGGACGGCGTGGCCCCGAGCACTCGAATCGATGCTCGAGCGGATGCCGGGCGGCCGCGAGGAAGAGGCTTCCGACGTAAAGCCTTCCGATGAAGCGAAGGACGCGCTCGACGAACTCCGTTCGATCCTTTCCCAATATCTGAGTTTCTGACCGCACCATGGTGTACCGTACTTCCGTCCATCACTACGATCTCACGGCCCGAGACTTCCTTTCGGGACCCGACAACGCGCTTCACCAAGTCATCGCGAAGGACTCGAGGAAGCCTACGCTCAACATTCCCTTCTGGCAGCGCGACTACGACTGGGGAAAGGAGCAGATCGACAATTTCCTCTCGTCCGTTCTCAAGGCGGCGCAGTCGAAGACCACCCTCTACCTTGGGACGCTCGTTTTCGGAATTCACTCGAAATACTCCGACAAAATTCTTGTGATCGACGGGCAGCAGCGTCTGCGGAGCATTCAGAACCTGCTCATCCGTTCCCGGAAGTTTTTCGGAAACGGCGATCCTGCCGCCGTGCTGCCGCTCGTTCACGGGCTCGGCGACGCGGAAAAACCGATTCAATCGGACGAGGCGGTGGAGGAAAGCTTGTCCGTGAAAGATCAGAAGGACGCCTTCTTGTCCGCCAATCTCCAAAAGAAGGGTTTTGCCGACGTTTCTCCCGAGAAGTGGCTCCCGCACCTGAAGTTCCGCGTCGTACTCACGCGCTACGAGTTCGAGGGCAATGAAGGCGACAAGGACCCGTTCGACGTCGTCATGTCGGATCTCTTTTCCAGCGTGAACCGCCAGGCCAAGCCCTTGGATGACATCGACGTCGTGAAGGCGAAGATTCTCTTCGGACTTCGCAAATTCGGGTACGAAAAGGAGGCCGAAGAATTCGCCCGCGAGTGGGAGACGGCGAGAATGCTGCAGTTGGTGCCGACGCAACTCGCCGACAGAGCGTTGCTCGACGTCGACGTTCTCGACGACAAGGCCGAAAAGATCCTCACGGCCGTGCCCTACGACCCCGAGACGGTGCGCGTGCAGTTCTCGCGCTATCTGCTTCTCGTCAAGGCCTTTATTGAGGGAGAGACCGCTCCTCCCAACAAGGAATACCAAGAGATCGCACACCAAGAGGCTTTCGGTAAGGAATTCAAGACATTGTGTGAAGGAGAGGACGGCGATGCGCTCCTCGCGTTTGCCGGGGCTCTCAAAACGGTGAACGACCTCTTTCTCGCGAACCGCGACTTTCTCCTTCTCGCCCGCCGCAACCGCGTGGAAGTGAAGGAGGAGGACGGGGAAGCCGAAAAACGTCTGCCTCTCATGTCTGCACGGAATCGACTGCTGATGTTCCAGGGTTACGTCAGCGGCGGAACAACGCGCGCGAGCTGGTTCTCTGAAAAGACGCTCATGCGGCTTCTGCGGGAATTGGCGTGTTGCCGGCAGGTAGAAGACGCGGCTCTGGACGAAATCCTCGTGAGGCTCGAAAAGGAACTTTTTAAAGACTTGCTGAGTTCCTCGGGTGAACGCCCGACTCTCACCGCGCGCGACTGGTTCCTCTGGCGGGCGCTCTTCGACGTCGAAGGGAACCCCGTCTATAAGGCGGCCGTGAAGGGGTGCGAGAAGATGATCGAGACATCGACCTCAAGCTTCACGGTCGATTCGGGCGAAGCGCTCCTGAAGAGTTTGCGGGAAAACGCAAAGTCATACAAACCGGATGGACTCCCCACCGTTACCGGAGCCGCTCAAGTTGAACATTGGGCTGCGATCGAGCGCGGTCGGGAAAAAGAGCAGAAGATGATCGATCTCTTCGAGTCGCTTTCGAACAAGGCTCACATCGCAGAGGGGCTCAATCAGTCGATGCGAAACGACAGCATTCTGAAGAAGGCCGGGCACCGCGATCCCTCCTGGTGGCCGACGCTGCAGTTCCTCGCCGCATATTCGGCCTGCGGCCGGGGATGGGCCGTGGCGGAGAATTCGCTCGACCAGACGAATCTCGAGGCGTTCATCAAACCGCTCGACGAATTCTGGAAGACGGTCGCGGAAGAGTACAAGGCAACGAATAACGCTGAAGAAAAGGGCTGTTGATCCGGGGAACGACGGAAACAGGAGGTTACCATGGGCCGAGCGAACGCTTGGGTGTAGCGGAAAATGCTCTCAATCAGGCGAATCTCGAGATTTCCATCAGGTCGCTTAACGAGTTCTGGAAGACGGAGGCAGGAAAGTCTTGAAGAGAAGATCGGTAAAAAAATGGTGGTTATCTGCTAATATCGGTAAAGCACAGTTTTACCGTTTTACCGATTGCTAATCATGAGGCTTCAGGAACCCGAAGGACCCATGCTTGAGTACAAGCAGGAATGGAGCGATACGGCCAAGAAGACGTTGATCGCCTTCGCCAACCATCTCGGCGGTATTATGCAGATAGGCGTCGCCGATGACGGGGAAGTGGTGGGTTGCAATTTTGATCGTGTCGACCGCAGCGTCCGCAGTTTTGCGCGCGACGGCGTCGAGCCCGCCATGACCCGTTTGGTGGACGTCAAAAAGCAGGAACTCGGCGGGAAAGTCTTTGCAACCGTCCTTGTGAAACCCGGGGACCACCGTCCGTACTCTTTTCGAGGAAAGGTGCTGACGGAGGGCGGCGTATACATTCGTCTCGGCGGGCAGACCGTGCCCGCCAAGTTGGAAGAGGTCGTTCAGCTGATTCAGCGCGGTGATCCGAGAACGTGGGAGAGTCGTCCGAGCGCGGAGCAGAGCTTGACCTTCAAAGACGCCTCCGAGATTTTGCAGGGAAACCGGATTCCTTTTGATGAAGGATACTGGCTGGGATACGGACTATACAACCGAGAGCGCGAGTACACCAATTTGGCGCTTCTTCTTTCCGATCAAAATCCCTACCGCGTCGTCGTCAACAGGTACTACGGATCCGGAAAGTTGGAAAGTTCGGTTCGTATCGACGGATCCATTCTGCGGCAATGGATTGTCGCTCGAGATCGATTGTTTGAGGTGAACGTTCCCGTAATCGACAAAGAGACCGAGGACTTCGCACGAAAAGAAACCTATCCCTGGCCTAAGGTGGCGGTGCGCGAGTCGCTCACCAACACGCTTGCGCATCGCGATTATTCATCACCTCTTCAGGTGTCGGTCAACATTCATCCCGCAGTGATTTCGTTTTATACGCCGGGCGGGATCCCGCCGGAATTGACGCTCGAGGAAGCATTGAGGGAGGGCGCGAGCTTTTGCCGCAACGAAAAGTTGACGGAGTTCTTCATGCGGCTCCACTGGATGGAGAAGGCGGGGACGGGATTCGGCGACATTTTCCGCGCCTATGCGGATTATCCTCAAAAACCAAAGCTGCAGCACATTGGTCGATCCTTCGAAATTGAGTTGCCGCGAATCAATGAGAATGTGACGGGCAGAGAGTCCGCTGCGCTTCTTTTTATTCAGGCCAATCCGGAGGGGCGAACCCGCTCGGAGATCGAGGCTTATCTCGGTTGCAGTCGTCCGACCGTGTTGAACATGCTCAAGGAACTCAAAGAGAGCGGTCGTGTGGCGGTAAAGGGGCGCGGTCCGTTGACGAGATATGTCGCACGCTGAAGACGAGACGGCGCTCGGGTAATCAGGACGAGGTTGTCGAGCTTAAGAAAACCAAAACTGAAAAAAGAAAGGAAAGCCTCGCCATTGTAAGAATTGGCGCACATCGGGTTACGTGCGGGCGGGGCTACCGGCCTCCTCCTTCGGGGAGGCCGGGAAGAAAAACGTCATCAGTTTGCCTTGGCCTGAGCGGCCGCCTTGGGCTTTGCTCGGGGCTTCGCCCCTATTTCTCCTCGGAGAAAAGGGGGCCGACGGTATTAGCCTGCGGTCTTCAGGGTGCAGCGGGCGGCTCGGGTGACGCCTTCATTTCGGTCGCGACGGCCGTCTACGCCGTAACCCGCGTTCGGAGCAAAAGACACGCCGCGATCAAAAGTATTGCGGTCAAAAAGGGTTGTGAAGAAAAGTCTTTCGGTCGTAATGCTTTTCTTTCGTCATAATGAGGTCGTTCTTTCCACGAGAGCGTCATCATGAGCCTTTTCCTTACCGACCGAGACGAAGCGTCCGCCGGGCTTCTCGAAAACTTTGCACGGGTGAAAAAAGAGGGAAGCCGTGCGTTCCTTCTCACGGGCCGGAGGGGAACGGGCAAGACGTCGCTCGTGACCCGGGTTTTCGGGGCGGGTTCCGTTCCCTTCGTCTATCTCTACGTCAATCCGCTGATGACGCGGGAAGGCAATCTCCGGGCCTTTTGGCGTGTGAACGACGAGTCGATCGGGCTCAAGGGGATCCAAGCCAATCATCCTTCATTTGCGGCGCTTCTGCGTTTCGTGCTCGAGCGCTCCGAATCACGGCCGACGGTGCTCTTCGTCGACGAGTGTCAGCACCTCGGGACGCTCGAGCCCGACTTCTTTGCCGAGTGGGAAAAGACCTGGGAGACGTTGCAAAGGAAAACGAAGACGCTCTTCGTCTTCATCGGCTCGGACGGCACGGCGCTGCGAAGTCTCCTTGCGAATCCCGACGCGAAACGCTTTTTCAAGACGACCGAGAGAAGAGAGCTCTCGTGTTTTCGCGCGACGACGGTGAAGCGGCTCCTCCGGGAGCCGCGTCCCGATTGTCTTTCCGAGGATTGGCTGACACTTTTCTTTCTCACGGGCGGCGTGCCGCACTACGTGAAGGCGATGCTCGAGGCGGGCGCGACCGATGCGGCCGCCATGTTGCGCTTTGCCTTGCAGCCCGACGGCCTTCTCATGCGCGAGGGCGAAAGGATCCTGCGCGAGGAATTCCGCGACGACTGCGCGGTCTACTTCGAGATGCTCGCGAGGATCGCCTCGGGCGTGACGAGGCGAAGCGATCTTATTGCATCCTTCAAAGAGAGAAACGTCGAGAGCCAGCTCTACAAGCTCGAACATCATTTCCGGCTCATTCGCCGCGAAGAGCCTCTGGGCGGCGCTGCGAACAACCGCGGCTACCGCTTCGCGCTGACCGACCCGTTCTTCGTCTTCTGGTTCCGATGCATCCACCTGAACCGGGCGCTGATTGAACAAGGTGATGAGAAGCGGATCTTGGAGAAGAGCGTTGCGGCACTTCCCGACATCCTCTACGGAGCAACGCTGCGCAGAGCGTGGAAGGATTGCCTGCGCGAGAGCGGAGAGTACGTCGAGGTCGGCTCCTGGTGGGATCGGCGGGGCGAAAACGAAATCGACGTCGCGGCGGTGAATCCGACAGAGAAAACGATCCTGTTCGGCGAGGTGAGGCGCGGGCCGGACGCCTGGAACGAAGAGCGACTCCGTTTGCGCGCGTATTCGTTTTTGGCGCAGAACCCGAAGTATGCGGGCTTTGAACCGCGGTTTGCCTGCCTGACGCCCGAAGAGCTGTAGACAAAGAGTGGCCGATCGGCTCGTGGGGGACGTTCCTGCGGACGGGGCGGTCGGCGACTCGTGCGGGAGGCGAAAAAGTCTGCGGCAAACTGGCGCTTGCGGCAAGGTGGATGTCGCCGCAGTCCGAGTCACGGGGGCGGCGGGACCGCTATAAGAAGGTGAAAGGACGAACCGTCTTTTTGGCTCTCTCCCGTCGAATTCCCTTCTGAGAACACTCCATGACCGTCGAAGAAAAGCTCCACAGCCTCGGCCTCGCGCTTCCGCTCCCCTCCGTTCCCGCGGACGTCTACCGCCGCACACGGCGCGTGGGAAACCTCGTCTACGTGGCGGGTCATACGCCCAACATCGACAGCCGTCTGCAGCCCGAATACGCGGGCGTCGTGGGGCGCGGCATTACGCCCGAACTCGCAAAGAAAGGTGCGCAGCTTTCGGGCCTCAACATTCTCGCGGCCCTCAAGGCCGAAGTGGGAAGCCTCGACAAGGTGAAGGGTTTCGTGCAGATTCTGGGCTACGTTCGCAGCGCTCCCGATTTTGGAGGACAGCCCGGCGTCATCAACGGCGCGTCGGAACTCTTTGTGGCGCTTTATGGAGAAGAAGGCCTTGCGGCGCGCATGGCGCTCGGTACGAACGAACTGCCCGAGGGGGCGTGCGTCGAAATCTGCGCAATCGCCGAAGTGGAGCCCGACTGAGAAGGCACGCCAAAACCTTGAAACAATACGGAGCCGCTCGACCTCCTTGGCGGGATGGGTCGGGCGGCTCCGTTCTTTTTCCCGCTCGGAGGTCCGGTACGACGTTTGCGGGACCGACGTCTATCGGTTGCCGAAGCAAAGTCGGCGTCACTCATAGAATTCCGGATTTTCTTCGCGCAGTTTCGTGAGACTGCTTCTTTCGCGCTCGGCAAGCCACTCGACGAAGACGCGCACGCGGCGTTTTTCCCAGGCGGCCTCCGTGGCGCAGACAAAGCACGAGGCGGACTTGCGGCGCCAACCCGAAAGAATCGGAACGAGCTGTTTACTTTGGAAGGCGTCGTGCGCGTGATAGAGCGGCATGTCGGGGATGATCCCGGCGCCGAGCACGGCGGCGTTTTTGGCGGAAATGAGGCTGTTGAAGCGCAGCGTCTTCTTCCAGAGGAGATTGACGGTTCGATCGCCCTTTGAGAGCGTTTCGGTGGAATTGCGCGAGGGCGTCTGCAGAAGGACGCCCGTGTGGTTCACGAGTTCGCTCGGGTGGCGGGGCGTCCCGTGGCGCTGCAGATATCGGGGCGACGCACAGGGAATGAAGGGCATCTCGCCCACGTATCGCGCGACGATTCCGGGCATCGGCGTGTCGGGACCGTAGCCCACCACCACGTCGAGCTTCGGGCCGCCGTCGAAGAAGACCGCGGGAAGGCTGTTGCGCAGCTGACGCAGTTCAATTTCGATGTCGGGGTAGGTGTCCTGAAAGAGAACGAGCCCCGGCGTGATTTCGCTCGGACCGATCCCCGCGTGCGCGGCGAGGCGAATCATGCCGGAGAGCCGGTTTTTGTCGCCCCGCAGGTCGTCGAGCATTTCTTGATAGGCGGCCAGAAGCGCCTCGGCCTTTTCGTAGGCGCGCTCTCCCGTTTCGGTGAGTTCTGGCGGACGCTTGTCGCGCAGAAAAAGGGGTGTTCCGACCTCGGCTTCGATCGCCTTCACGGCGCGGCTCGCCGTGCTCGGTTCGCACTCGAGCCGCTCGCTTGCGGCATGAATGCCGCCCGCCTGCACGACTTCGCAAAACATCCGCCAAACCCGCAGGTCCTCCGTTCGCGCCATCTTCTTCTCCTTTCCCAAAAAATATCCTAGGACTATCCCTGATGCGTTGCAGAAAAAGCAACCGGGTAAAGCTCATCTTGCAACAAGAACAATGTGCGGTGGTACGCATCAGAGGATGAATCAGGGTTTTCCTGAGGGGGTTTTGTTGCGCCCCATGCAACATGAGGAGGCAATACGTTGCCTTTTCAATTTTCCAGCTGAAGACGATACTGCGGGACATCGACGGAGAAGAGCGGCTTTGCGCAGGCTCCGCCGCCGAAAAACCCCGTTCCAAACAAACCCTCTCTCAGCTCAAGGAGAACCCATCATGACCTGGCAAATCTGGTTTGCCGTCGCGGCGATCGTTCTGACGATCGTCGGTCTCGTCAAGCGACTCGAGACGCGCATGCTGCTCGTCGTCGCGGGCTTTTGCATGTGCGCCGTGGCGGGCGAACCGCTCAAGGCCTTCCAATCCTTCGTGAAGGGAATGACGAATCCCACGCTCGTTCCCGCCATCTGCTCGGCCATGGGCTTTGCCGCGGCCGTGACCGCTTCGAAGTGCGACCAGCACTTGGTCGCCGCCGTGGCGGCTCCGCTCAAGAAGTTGGGCGGCCTTCTCATTCCCGCCGCCACGATCCTCACCTTCCTCATCAACATCGCGATCATGTCGGCGGCGGGTACGGCCGCTACGGCGGGCGCGACCTTCATTCCGCTCCTCCTTCGCGCGGGCATCCGTCCGGCGGCGGCCGCGGCGGCCGTGGGCGGCGGCACGATGACGGGTCTCCTTCTCAACCCGGGCTGCGCGCACGACATCTACGTCGCGAAGATGGCCGAAATGGACCTGATGGCCTTCATCGCCTACCTCGCTCCCTACGCCGTGGGTCTCGTCCTCGTCGCGACGATTCTCAACGCCGCCATCATGATCCTCAAGAACAAGGACCACAAGGCCGATCCTTCGGAATTCCAGGGCACCGTCCAGGAAACGCAGGCCTTCAAGGTCAATCCCCTCAAGGCCGTTGCGCCGCTCGTTCCGCTCGTCATCCTCATGAGCGCCTCGATCTGGTTCCCGAAGGCGGGCATCGACGTCGTCGCCGCCATGATCATCGGCACGGTCGTCATCGCGCTCGTCACGCTCATGAATCCGGGCGAACTCTCCAAGGCCTTCTTCAAGGGCATGGGCTCGGGCTACATGCAGGTGATCGGCCTCATCGTCGCGGCGGGCGTCTTCGCCGCGGGTCTCCAGGCCACGGGCGCCGTCGCGGCCTTCATCGAATTCCTCAAGGGCTCGAACGAATTCGCCCGCTGGGGCGCGGCCTTCGGTCCCTTCCTCATGGCCTTGGGCACGGGTTCGGGCGAAGCCGCCATCTGGGCCTTCAATCAGGCCGTGACGCCTTCGGCCGCGAGCTTCGGCATGGAACCGGAAGGTCTGGGTCTCCTCGCCATTCTCGCCGGTCAGTTCGGCCGCACGGCGAGTCCTCTCGCGGGCTGCATCATCATCGTCGCGGGCTTTGCGGGCGCCGACGCGGTGCAGGTCTGCAAGCGCCTCTTCCCGGGCATGCTCGTCGCCTGCGTCCTCTCGGCTCTCATCCTGGTCTAAATCCCTCGAGGAGAACGCGTCATGTTCGATCTCATCGTTCGCTCGGCCACGGTCGTCGATCCGGAACAGCGCACGCAGCGCGTCGCGGACGTGGCCATTGAGAACGGCCGCATCGCCCTCGTCGAACCCGTGATCACGGGGCCCGCCCGGGAAGAACTCCCGGCCGAGGGGCTGGTGCTTCAGCCCGGCGTCATCGACACGCATCTGCACCTGACGGCGAGCCTTTCGAGCCACGCCATGGCGGTGCGGGCGGGCGTCACGACGGCCGTCGACATGGCCGGTCCCGCGGGCGAAGTCATGGCCGCGGCCAAGGTCCGCGGCCGGGGACTCAACATCGCGGTTCTGAACGCGATCCTTCCCGAACACAACGTGAAGGACCGCAATCCCGACGCGGCGCAAATCGACGCCTTCCTCACCGCTTCGCTCTCGGAAGGCGCCTTCGGCGTGAAGCTTCTCGGCGGGCACTTCCCGCTCACGCCCGAAGCCTCCGCCCGCATGGTGCGGCGGTCCGCCGAGCGCGGCGTCTACATGGCCTGGCACGCGGGCACGACCGAAAAGGGCTCGAACCTCGATGGTCTGCGCGAAGCCGTGGAACTCTGCGGCGGACACCCGCTTCACATGGCGCATCTCAACGCTTACTGCCGCGGCCGGGTTCTGCCCGTCCTCGACGAATGTCTCGAAGCCGCGGCGCTTCTCGAAGCCCATCCCGAAATCGTGACGGAGAGTTATCTCTCGGCGCGAAACGGCTGCCCCCTCGGCCTCAACGACGACGGGACGCCCAAGTCCGGGATTCTCGCGGGGAATCTGCGCGCCTTCGGCTTCACGCCGGACCTTGCCGGCCTTCGCCGGGCCGTCCTCGCGCATCGTCTCGGGATCCTCGTGCCGAGTGAGGACGACGTCGCGGTCGTTTCGGGCGAGGCGGGCCTCGAACATTTCGAAGAGGCCCGGCGCGCCGGAAAGCCCGTCGACGGATCGTTTGACGGCGTCAATCCCTTCGCCGCGCGCGCCTTCTTTGCGGAGCGCCGCCGTTCGGACGGCTCCTTCCTCGTCGACGCGATCGGCACCGACGGGGGCGGCATTCCCCGCAACGTCATTCTCGAGTCGGGCCTTTCGCTCGTGAAGCTCGGGGCGCTCGACGCCGTCGACTTCGCCGTGAAGACCTCGTACCTGCCTTCCCGCATGCTCGGACTCGCGCAGAAGGGCACGCTCGCTTCCGGAAGCGACGCGGACCTTACGATCTACGACCCCGTTTCACAACGCGCCGTCCATTCCCTTGTGAAGGGGCGATTCCTCCTTCGCGACGGGCGCGCGGTGGGCCGCGAAGCGCGGATCGTCTGCACCGAAGCCGGCGTCGAAGCCGTGCGCAGGGCGGGGCTCGAACCCGTCGTCGTGACGGGCGGCGTTCCGACGCTCGACCGCCGCAGGGCGGCGGGGATCGCATAAACCCCGGAACCTTTGATTTTTCCATCCATCCACACTCACTCAACCCAAGAGAACCATCATGAAAAACCTCTCTCTTCGCCTCACTTCCGTCGCGGCCGCCCTCTGCGCCGCCGGTTTCGCCCAGTCCGCCACGGCCGCCGACATCACGTTCTTCGGCTTTTTGGACCAGGGCCTCACCTATCGTCATGAAGACCTGAACGCCGAGATGCGCGGTCCGCAGGGCCAGGGCTCCTGGGCCCCCGCCGCGATCGATCAGGCGACCGGTCACGTCGCCGCCGCCGGTTCGAAGAGCACCGTCGAACAGGGCACCGGCAACGTCTCCACCTGGGGCATCAAGGGCTCCGAAGAAATCGGCGACGGCACGAAGGTGATCTTCCACCTCGAATCGGGCTTCCTCGCCGACGACGGCACGATCTACGGTTCGGGCAACAAGCTCTTCGAGCGCGAATCCTCGGTCGGCATTGAATCGACGACCTACGGCCAGTTGAAGTTCGGTCGCTTCCCGGCCCTCTCGACGGGCTCGGGGACGACCGGCATCTTCAATTCCCGCGTCAATCCCTTCGGCGCCGGCTGGGGCAACATGACGGGCGGCTGGAAGTTTGCCGGCACGCTCGCGAACGCCCGCTACGACAACATGATCAACTACATTTCGCCCAAGTTCGGCGGTCTGCAGTTCCACGCCCAGTATTCGTTCAAGAACAACAGCTCCGACGCCGAAGAGGAAGGCTCCCACAAGACCGACCGCTGGTGGGCCGTGGGCGCCACCTACACGGCCGAACAGTTCTTCCTCGCCGCGGCGGTCGACTGCGTCAACTACGCGAACCGCCAGAGCTACGGTCTCAATCCCAACGCCACGACCGGCCGTTTCGGCGCGATCCGCTCGGCCGAAGACGCCTACAAGGTCACGGTCGGCGGCCACTACGACTTCCAGGCCTTCAAGCTCTACGGCACGGCGCAGTACATGAAGAACATCCCCTGGATCGGCGGCTACTCGACGAAGGAGGTCGCGCCGATGCTGGACTCTGCCTTCACGGACAAGGAAGTTTCTCAGAAGGGCTTTGACGCCTGGGCCGTGTCGACGGGCGTCGACTTCCGCGCCGCGGGCGGCACGGTGAAGATGTCGGTCGCCTATGCGCAGGCCGAAAACCAGAACGACACCGGCGCGACGGGCAAGGACATGCAGCGCGCCAACCTGGGTCTGGGCTACATCTACCCCTTGAGCAAGCGCACCTCGGTCTACGCCGTGGGCGGCTACTTCTGGCAGGACGCCGACTGGCAGAAGGACGACATCTCCGCGCATGAAGTCATTCTGGGCATGATGCACCGCTTCTGACAGCGCACGACGAATCCGGGTCCCGTCCGGTTTCAGGGCGGGACCCTTTTGAGAACACATTCACATTCGGCACCTCTTGGAGAGAAAAACAAATGCTGGGAATGCACATGGGGCGCGTACCCGCGCCGAGCGCGGCGGAAGATGCCGTCGCGGAAAGCGGCGAGTGCGCAACCTTCGACACGGAAGACTGGCTGCAGCTCATCAACCGCGCCTCGATCGTCGCGAACGTGGAGGCGGGACTGCTCGACCGCGAAAACGCCGGAAAGCTCGCCCGCGCCCTGGACGACATGCGCCGCGAAGGCGAAAAGCCGGGCGCAAAGCGCGCGGAACTCTACATCACGTTCGAGCCGGAACTGCTTCGCCGCGCAGGCATGGCGGCGAGCGTCCTGCACGTCGGCCGCTCGAGCCAGGACATTCTCGCGACCGCCAACGCGGGGCTCAATCTCGAGCGCCTCGTGAAGATTCTCGCGGCGCTCTCGGAAGTGCGCCGCGCGCTCTGGGAACTCGCCGACCGCGAACAGGGGGCGGTCGTGCCCGCCTACACGAACGGCGTGCAGGCGCAGCCGACGCTCTACAGCCACTACCTCCTCGCGCAGATTTCGGTTTTCGGGCGCGACGTCGAGCGCGCGTTCGAGTGCATCCGGCGCTTCGACTTCTGCCCGATGGGCTCGGGCGTTCTGAACGGCACGGGCTGGCCCCTCAAGGTCGAGCGCATGGCGGAGCTTCTCGGCTTCTCGCGCGCCCTTGCGAACGCCTTCGACGCCGGCCAGTGCGCGGGCAACGACCTGCCTCTCGAAATGTCGCAGATCGTCACGGCCGCCATGCTCCACGTCAACGCCTTCCTCGCCGACTTCATGGTGCAGTACGCGACGCCCCATCCCTGGATCCGCATGGAGAGCACGAACGGCGAATACCGCTCGAGCTCGATGCCGCAAAAGCGCAATCCCGGACTCGTCAACGACCTGCGCCGCGACGCGGGACTCGTGATCGGCGAAGCCCAGGGCGTGATGATGCGCATGCAGAATTTGTGCCTCGGCATGGCCGACGTGCGCGACGCGCGCATGATGAAGGAGCTCGCCGACGACGCCTGCATCGTGCTTCGCACCTTCGCGGGCTTCGTGCGGACGCTTCGCGTCGACCGCGATCGGGCGCTCGCCGAACTCAACGCCGACTGGACGTGCACGCAGGAAATCGCGGACCGTCTCGTGCGAAGCGGGCATGTGGACTTCCGAAGCGGCCACGGCTTTGCGAGCCGCCTCGTCACCTGGGCCCGTGAAAAGGGGGTGACGCCGCCGACGCTCGAATACGGCGACGTGCTCGCCCTTTGGAAGACCTTCCGCGCGGACGTGAAGGCCGCGTCCCTCCCCGAAGACTTTCCGCTCGGCGAAGCGGAACTCCGGGAGGCGACCTCGCCCGAAGGAATCGTGAAGTCGCGCGCCACAACGGGAAGCGCCAACCCCGACAAGGTTGCGGCCGACCTCGTGCGCGAGCGCGAAGCGCTCGGACTGGTGGCGGTCGAGATTCAAAAGCTCGAGCAGCGGCGCTCGCTCGCCGAAGCGCGGCTTGACCTCGCGCTCTGCAAGACCCTTGCGGGCTGACGCCTCCGCGGCGCCCTCCCAACCGTTACGAAAGGATCCATCGTCATGAATCTGACGCAACAACGCTGGCGGCTCCTCACGGTGAGCTGCGTCATCAATCTCTTCGCGGGGTCGATCTACGCCTGGTCCGTCTTCGGGTCGGCGCTCGCCGCGCGGCTCACCGACCTCACCGGAACCGCCGTGACCGGGGCGGATCTCGCGCTCGCCTTCGGGCTCGCGAACGGTCTCGGGCCCATCCCGATGATCTTCGGCGGGGCGGTGAACGACCGCTTCGGACCGCGCTTCGTGATCGTGGCGGGCGGGATCCTGATGGGGCTCGGTCTCTTTCTCACCGGAACGGCCGAGTCGGCGACGGGCGTGATTCTCTCCTACGGGCTTTTCTTCGGTCTGGGGCTGGGACTCGTCTACGGCTGCACGATCAACAACACGATGAAGTTCTTCCCGGACCGCCGGGGTCTCGTGGGGGGCCTTACGACGGCCGCCTACGGGATCAGCTCGGTGCTCGTGCCGCCGGTCGCCTCGTACCTGATCGCCGAGGCGGGCGTGTCGTCGGCCCTGCAGATCTTCGGCGTTCTCTTCGGGGTCGTGATCGTCACGGGCGGACTCCTCTCGATGCGCTGTCCTCCGGGGTTTGCGCCCGAAGGCTGGACGCCGCCCGCGGGCCGGGCCGCGACGGGAACGGAGCGCAACTGGCGCGCCATGCTCGCGTCCTCCGAATTCCCGCCGATGATCCTTCTTCTGATGTGCGGGGCGATCGCCGCCATGATGGTGATCGCGCACGTCTTTTCGATCGCTCGCGACCAGATGGCGTGGGGCGCGGCCGAAGCGAGCGCCGCCGTCTCGGTGATCGCGCTCGCGAACACCTTCGGGCGCATTTTCGCGGGAACGCTCTCGGACCGTCTCGGACGTCTGCCGGCGCTCTCCCTCGGACTTTCGCTCTCGCTTCTGGGGCTTGCCGCGCTTGCTCTCTCCGGTCCCGAATCGCGCGCGCTCTTTTACGTCGGGCTCGCGGCCGTGGGGCTTTCCTTCGGGTCCTTCATGGGGGTCTTTCCGGGCTACACCGCGGAAGTCTTCGGGTCGCGCAATAATTCCGTCAATTTCGGGATCATGTTCGCGGGCTTTTCGGTGGCCGGGATCGCGGGTCCCGCGCTCATGGGGACGCTCCGGGCCGCGGGCCTTGGGTATCCCGTCTGTTATCTCGCGGGGGGTCTCATTTCGGCGGCGGGGTTCCTCTGCATTCTGCGTCTTTTCGGTCTGCGTCGCCGACTCGCGGCGGCCGAAGCCGCGTCGTGAACATCGGGGCGGGAAGTCGGCTCGAAGGACCGGTGCTCCGGTTCGGTGAGAAGATGGAAAACCGGCTTCCCGCCGCCGATTGCCGGAAACACGAATGCCGAAGGCCTGCGCTGAGGGCGGCCTTTCGGTGCACGGACCGACTCCTTGCGGCGCACGACGCTTTCGAGCGGGAATGGACGGAAGCGTCGGCCGCAGTTTGGAAAATCCATGGAGTCTTTCGGGCGGGGCGTTGTCGCTTCGCCCTTCTTTTTTTTCGCTTTTTTCGCCTGAGCAACAAGAGAATCAGGGGCGACGTCGTATACTGGATTGTGTTTCAGGCGTTTCCCTGCGGGAGAAATGCCAAAGTCTCATGCATACCGGAGCGCGCCGTGAAAATCTCGTTGCAGCGAATTTTGGAAGGATTCTCCAATCTGGGCTTTTTGGGGTCGCCGCCCCCATAACGGATGCCTTCGCGCACGCCTTTTGCCGACGACCGCCGGAAGTTGAGGATGGACAGCCGCCGGTTTTTGGATGCGTTGGGGCGAAATGCCGGAGTGCTGAAGAGGGGACGAAAGGCTGACGATCGGGCTGCTTCCGAGTAGGACTTGTCAGCGGCGGTTGTCGCATTTTGGACAATCCGAGAAGCCGAAAACCCGAGAGTCTGACGCATCCTCTGTCTTCGTCCCGTTTTTCCCGCTGAGAGGCATGGAAATTTAGGGCGCCGTCGTATACTGGATCGCAGTTCCGGCGTCTCCCTGCGGGAGAACGAGCCCGCCGTCTTCTTCAACCGACCGCTCCTTGCGGTCTATCCTTACGAGCCCTTCGCACCATGTCCAGAGGTCTGCGCGCCATGCTTATCCTGAGTTCCCGATGCTTTGTTAGGTCTACGAGACCGTCCTTTCCTCGAAACCAATTGATTTTCTAAGAAACCCCTTGCGCTGCGAGGGGTTTTCTTATACTATGTAGACATAGAATTATCGTATGTCTATGCAAAATGTTCATCGCCTATCAAAAACAACGAGGGATCCTGTACGCGCGCTTGATGGAGTCCTACCGCGAGGATGGCCGCATCAGGAAACGATCGGGGCCCAACCTGGGGCGCGTTATCGACAAGGAACTCGGGATTTACCAATCCCGAGAGCGAGGCGTCTTCACCTACGATGCGGCGACGAACACCTACGGAAAGCCTCCGGCGAGTTTCGTTCCGAATATCAGACGAAAGAACGCTCGAGAGAAGCTGATCGTTGACTACGGCGATGCCTTCCTCATCGACATGCTTTTGGTCAAATTTGGTTTGACGGATGCCCTGAAGGCTGTGGGGTACGGCAACCCCGATTCTCTCGGCGCGCTACTTCTCTACTACATCCTGCAGAAACGAAGCAATCTGCACGCAGCCACATGGTATGAGGGGAGTTTCGCCCGAATTCTCTACCCGAAAGCGAACCTCACATCACGGCGCATCAGTGATCTTCTGGAATCCATTGGGAAAGAAGACAACATGCGTGCCTTTTTCAACGCGTACCTTGCCATCTTGAATGCAAAGGACGACGTAAGGGACAATGCCAACATCCTCATAGACAGCACTGGTCTGCCTAACAGCATCCACTTCCCCCTGACCGCCGTGAGCAATCACAACGGCGTGATCAGCGAAGAGGTTCGTCTCATCTACGTCGTTCAACAGGATACGAGGCTCCCGATTTACATGCGTTACGTCCCGGGGAACATCGTCGATACAACCACGCTGATCACGACGCTCAAGGAGCTCAAAGCGCAAGGCGTGTCCACGAAGTTCGCCATTTTGGACGCCGGCTACATGACCGCCGAGGGCGTGAAGCACTTGTACGACGATGGCATCTCCTTCATCACGCGCTGTCCTACGAACCGCGACATCTACAAGCAGGCTTTGGCCACCGGCCTTGCAGACCTCGAACAGCCTGAAAACCTTGCGGTAGATGAGAGTGGACGCCTTTTTAACGGACGCCAAGTCTACGTCAAATGTGTGCCGATCGACCTGGACGGCATGAAGTTGTACGCGTATGTCGGCAGGGACAAGAGCATGCAGGAGCAGGAGCGTCGCCGCGTCATCTCCGAAGAGGCTCGCTCAAAGAAGCCGCTGAACAAACAGGCCTTGCACGAGAAGATGGAGGAGCATGGGGTATTCGTACTCGTTTCGTCGCGGCGAATCCGGGCAGACAAGCTCCTGTGCCTCTACTACGTGCGGCAGGATATTGAGCAGGTTTTTGATGTTTCCAAAAACTATGCTTCACTCCTCCCCTTAAACGTGGAAAAGGAAGAAACCTTCCGCGGACATTTGTTGATGACGTTCATTGCAACGGTGCTCCTGCAGATGTTGCAAAACGAAATTCGACAGAGCCCCTGCAGTTTGGATCGCATCTTTACGTGCATGCAGACGCAGAAGGCAAAGGTCTATGAGAACGTGGTGATACCGTCGGAGCCAACCAAGGGGCACAATGAAATTTACAAGCTTCTCAAGATCAAGCCACGGAAGGAGCACACGGTTCCCGTCGACTGCTGGCCGTAGACATAACAAGTGGGCGGGAACTCAGGTTTAAGGAGTTGGTGGGGTCAGACGGAACTCTTCCGGGACTCGGTCTGGGAACCGTTTCGGCAACAAATGCCAGTTATCTGACATTTGAGAAGGGGCTGTATGCAGGATCTTCCGGTTCCCAAAAATCGGCCATTACTATTGATGGTGGAAGTACGGTCGATGTGTACGGATCTGCCGAGATTACAACCTCGGGCGCTCAAGGAAATACGGTTTCTGTGACTGAGGGAAGCACTCTACGATTTATTGATGCCGATAAGGTTGTAGTTAGCTCTTCAGGCTACAAGTCTTCTGCGGTAGTGGCGAATTCCGGAACAATCGAAGTAATCAAAAGTAATCTCTAGTTCCCTAGCAAATGTCGATACTCACAACTTTTTGAGAAGGTTTTTAGAT
>OOAK01000732.1_pt1 | contig 28926 bp, 24 predicted proteins | sample 1671811 | NCBI WGS metagenome assembly OOAK01 (sample SAMN06348195, study PRJEB24527) | human gut metagenome | biome: human gut; feature: ankylosing spondylitis patient; material: feces | host: Homo sapiens | place: China | collected 2015-10 | reverse complement strand
CCTTTCATGTAAATTCCCCCCTTAATATGTTTATATTATAACATATATCATAATTAAATTAAATACTTTCTTTAATATAATATTTATTTTTAACATAGAAAAAGAGGGTTCATAAAGAACCCTCTCTTCCCTAATTATTTTAAGGATTTATACTTGCTGTCGAATTTACTTATCTGTACTCCCAATGACCGCCGTCTTTGACTTTCTCGTCATAGGCTTCTTTCCAATAGCCGTCTTCTACTGTTTTGGTTCCTGTTTTTACATACTCTTTCTCATGGTGATATGAGCCTCTGCCACCATTTTCTTCTAATTCCCAAAGCATATGCTGTTTCAACTGATTAGCATCTGCCAACTTCATACCGCAGTCGTTGCATACATTGTAACCTACCCAACCATATACGTCTTCTTCGTGAGTACCTGTTACAATCCACTCTCTTTCGTGGTGAACTGTTTTATAATCATCTACCCATACCTTCTGCTTTGGCTTTGCTGTAGGTGTCTCAGTCTTTGAAGATTCTGGCTTAGATGCTGGCTTCTGGTTATTACTTGAAGAGTTGCTTGGCTTCGCTGGCTTCTGGTTATTACTTGAAGAGTTGCTTGGCTTAGCTGGCTTCTTGTCGTTATCAGATGTATTTGTTTTTGAAGAATTGTCTTTCTTTGATGATGTATCTTCTTTCTTTTCGGTGTTACCCTTATTGCCGTTGTTTTTGTTAGATACTGTAGTTTTTACATCGTCAACCTTAACTGTAACTGTCTTACCGTCATCGGTTTTTACTTCTACTTTGCCGTCTTTTACTTCGACTTTCTTACCATTCTTATCAGTGATGTTGCCGTCTTTGTCGATTTTTAGACCGTTATCCTCAATAGCCTTGCTGACTTCAGATGATACAGTTGAAGTCTGTACGGTTGAAGTCTGTACGGTTGAAGATATTACTGACGGTTCTGTCGGTTCTTTCTCAGCGTTACAGCCTGCAAGAATGCTTATGCCGACTGCTGATGTGCCTGCAAGTATTGTAGCACCGCAGACAACGGCAATTACCTTGGTTTTTACTGTCGCAGTTGCTGTTGCCTTCACGATAGATGAAACTGTTGACTTTGCACCTGTCGCAAAGCCTTTTGTTGCAGATGTTGCAAGTGTCTGTCCGTTCGGGAGCTTGATTGTAATGTTCGGTACTGCAAGGCTCTTTGCTTCTTCCTTGAAAATAGTTGTAAAGAAAGGTACAACAACACCGTGAAGCTTGTCACCGCTTTTGTTTTCGTAATCTTCAATTGCAGTTTTCATCTTTGCCCTTGAATAATTGAGCCTTGAAAGCACAGTACCCCTTGAACATTCAAAGACTTCTGCGATTTCATCAACAGTCATTTCATTAAAATAGTGCATAATCACTGTCTGATACTGAACATCGGACAGTACTTCCTGCATAATTGAAAGAATAATTTCTCTCTTTGCCTTGTCTGAAATGTATTCTTCGGGAATTGATATACGCTCGTCAACTATTGCCTGATTTTCAAAAATTTCATCGTCCAGTTGGATTTCACCTTTACCTTTCAAATAATTTTTGCACTTATTAACGGCAATTCTGTTAAGCCAACTTCTGATTTGTGATGACTTTTCCAAAGATTGGATTTTTAAAAAAGCCGTTATGTAAGTTTCCTGCATAATGTCCTGTGCGGTTGTTTCGTTCTTTAAAAAGCTGATACAAGTAAACCACACTTCACGCTCTGTAAGCTCGTAGAGCTTTTCAAATGATTTGTTATCTCCCTTTTTAATTTTCTCTACTAAGTGGGAAATGTTCATAAAATAACCTCCTCTCATTTCCTTTCATAATATAGACAATTTAAAACGGCTTTTGATTTTATAAAATCCGAAAAAATTTTAAAATTTTTCAAATTTTTTCGATTTTTTCAAAAAAGCAAATATTTTTCGCATAATTTTGCATAAAACAAAAAGTGCGTAGCTGAAGCTACGCACGAAAAATACATAGCTTTGATTGTTGCGACACAATATTTCACTTGTAAGGTGTGAAAAGTAAAGCCTGTATTTTTACCGAAATAAAAATACACACTTAGGTGAACTTAAAATTAAATTTTTGTTTGGCATTTTTATTTTAGCATACAATATGTGAAAATTCAATATTATTTTAAATTAACTTTTAAAATTTATGTAAAAGAATTTAACAATATCAATTCCGTACTATCATATTGCTGTTTATCAAACATTCTGTTTACAAGCAAAAGTATATCGTTGTATCATTGTTATTATACAGAATTAAATTTGCATAAAAAAATCAGGCAATCGTTATGACTGCCCGATTTGTTTTTGGAAAATTACAATTTTAATCCTATTTATGCACTGTTTTACACGCACTAAGCGTAATCAGAGTGCCATGACTTTTTGAGAGATTTCTGCCGGAGATGACACTGTGCCGACGCATTTGTAATCTTCGGTTTCTTCCTTAGTTTTAAAGCCCCAGCCGTATAGCACAGCGAGGAAGTCCATACCTATTTCTTCCGCACCCTTTGCCTCGATTGTGCTGTCGCCGACAAGGATACTTTCTTCAACGGAAACTCCTGTCTGCTCACACGCCTGCAAAAGCAGATGACTCTTTGTGAGGTTTGTACCGACATCTGTTGCACATACTGCGTCGAAAACATCCGACGCCTCGTAGGTTTCAAGAATATCCGTTGTGAACATTCTGTGCTTTTGAGTTGCTATTGCAAGCTTAAAACCGCTTTTCTTGAGTTCACGAAGAGCGTCATAAATTCCGTCATAGACGGTGAACATCTCTTTTCCTTTCTGGGAATAAAGTTTACTGTAATTCTTTACGGCATATTCAATTTCGTCATCACTCATATTAAAGAGCGTTTTAAATCCGTATTCAAGCGGTGTGCCGATTACTCCGTAGAGTGCGCTGTGTTCAACAGGCTCATAGCCCATTGCAACTGCTGTTGTATTGAAACAATATAAAATTCCGGGAGCTGTGTCGGCAAGAGTGCCGTCAAAGCCAAAAACAACTAATTTTTTCATAAAACCACCCAATCTGCAAATAGATAAATTCATAAACAATTTTCACAAAAGTCTTTGTCCTGCAAATATGGAAATACATCTCAAGGGGAATTATACCATTTTAGGGAGATAAATACAATACTAATTTTTCCACAAGTATTAATTTGGGAATAAAAGTGCCGAAAAATATGCAATTATTGTTCTTTTGCAAGCATATGCCAATCGAAACAAGTCGAAAACCAGAGCTTTCAACTTACTTTATTTCTTGACAACATCGTGCGTGCGTTATAAAATTGAAGTACATTATATTGAAAGGTTATTTTATTATGACTTCTGCAAAGCATAAAAATCCGCCTGCCAAACCCAAAGAAAAATATTCGGTAAAACAGGCGCTTACAAACTACTATCTGCTTATTATGTTCACGCTTTTTCCATTGTTTTTCACGGACGCATATTTTAACATAAGGCACGACAAGTATTACTTTTTCATTATATTGACGGGCATTCTCGTTATTGCGGAATTTCTTATTATTATGACCGCAAGCGTTGATAAACCGCCGGAAGACTCAAAGCTTGAAAAGCCTAAACCAAAGCATTTGTATGAAGAGCTTTCGTTTATGGACTGGGCATTTATTGTATTCCTCGGGATAAATGTCATTTCAACGCTGTTGTCTGCAAACCCTTTGGATGCACTTCTGGGTACTCAGGGGCGAAACAACGGTCTTGTGCTTATGGCATTTTACACAGCAGCATATTTTATGATTACAAGGTGCTTTAAATATTTTGAATACATATTCGTTGCGCTTGCGTTCGGCTCAATGATAGTTTTTGCACTTGCGGTGCTTAACTCATTCTATATTGATCCTCTCGGAATGTTTACTCTTCTCACCGACCAACAGACTATTACCGACTTCACTTCAACAATCGGCAACAAAAATCTGCTTTCGAGCTACATCTGCATCGCTATGCCTGTTATGATTGCAATGTCGGTTATCACGAAAAAGACCTTGCTCAGGGCAATTTATCTTGTAGCAACAGGATTTGGCTTTGCGGCTCTTATGACTGCCGACAGCGATTCGGGAATTCTCGGTATGGCTGTATTTATGGTTATTTACCTTATTTGGTTCTCAAACAGTCTTGTCAGACTGAAAAGATTTTTCCTTTCGGCAACTGTTATGCTGTTGTTTGCAAAGCTGCTCAGATTGTTCTCACTCTGCTTTGACGACAAAAGCAAGGGCTTTGATAAGTTTCAGGAAATTTTTGTTTTCTCAGGCATCGGCTGGATATTGCTTGCAGCTTGTGCCGTTATTACAGGGATTTTGTATCTTATTGATTACAAAAAACCAAACATCACAATTTCAAAAGCCGTGCCGATTGCTCTTGCCGTTGTATTCGGATTTTGTGCTGTTGCCATGATAGGAATTATGGTTTATTTCAGCTGTATTGACACCAAAACCGACCTCGGCAGTTTTGAAAGAATTATCCGCTTTAACGATATATGGGGTACGCACAGAGGCTTTATGTGGATAAGGTCGATATGGATTTTCGGCGACGCTTCATTCATTGAAAAGCTGTTCGGCGTAGGTCCGGATATGTTCTACTCCGCATTCAGTCCGTACTTTAACGACCTTTCAAAATACGGTGACAGCTCAACAAATGCCGCTCATAACGAATATCTAAACTACCTTATCACAATCGGAATTACGGGACTGCTCTCCTATCTTGCCATTGTGTGCGGTACGATTAAGAACGCAGTTAAGTATGCAAAGGAAAATCCGATGCTGATTGTGTGCGTTTCGGCTGTTATCTGCTATGCTGTTCAGGCTGTTGTAAACCTTTATCAGCCGATTACAACTCCGCTGTTTTTCATCTTCATAGCTTTGTGCGAGGCTTTTGTAAGAAATGCCAAGGCTGAAAAATCTGCCGTATAAATATTATGTCTGCGTTTCAATTCGGATAAGAAGGTTCTGCATTGACTCGTTGCGGTCACGGCGGTATCGTCCCAGCTCGTAGAGGCTGTCGGGATTTTTAGTGATTATATTGGGCTTTTCCGTACAGGTTAGTGTACACGAAAAGCCCATTTCTTTTATCAGCTTTTCGGTCAGGTCATTTTTTGCACCGAACGGATATACAAAGCAGGTCGGTTTTTTCCCTGTTGCATTTTCAAGCAAGCCTTGAGCTTTGACAACATCTTCCGTAAGAATAGATTTATATGCTTCGTCACTCTCCCCCGCTTTTGGCAAAACACCCTTTCGTGATTTCAAAGAATGCATATCGTACGAATGATTCTGAATTTCAACATAGCCCGAATCGGACATTTCTTTCATATCGTCAAAAGTTATATGACCGTAGGTCACGGAAATGTCCTTGGTTTCGGTGAATTTTTCAGACACTGACGCAATCGGAGATATGACCGCCTTGCAGTTGTATTTTTCAAGTAAAGGGAGTGCATAATAATAATTATTATAATAGCCGTCGTCAAATGTCAGCATAATGCATTTTTCGGGCAATGATTTTTTGCCGTAAACATAATCGGTAAGGTCCTTTACAACAACGGTTGTATAGCCGTTTTCGGCAAGATATTTTAAATCGTTTTCAAAAAGAGTCGGTGAAACGGTGTAGTCATTTTGCAGCTTTTCGTCCTTTAAAAGTGAGTGATACATTATTACGGGCAGTTTCACGCTGTCGGTATCAGCCGTTGTTTCTTTTGTTGCACCTGTCATTACCGATATTAAAATTATTGCAGACAGAAAAAGTGCCGTAAAAATGATAATTTTTACTGTTTTGTTTGATTTCACTATATTTCCTCCCAATTCTTTGTGCAAGATTTTTTATTTATAATTCTTTATTGTAAATATAATCAAACATCTGCGTGATAGAATATAGTCAAAGTTAATACTGATTACTGATTTTGGTCAATCGGTACTGACTAATATTGCATAAGGATTTATGAATTATGGCAAAAAGAAATTTCAGCTCAAAACGCAATGCAATTTACAACGCTGTGTGCGGTACGGACACTCATCCGAGCGCACGCTGGGTTTATGATAAATTAAAGCCCGAAATTCCCGACCTTAGTCTTGGCACGGTTTACAGAAACATTGCTCTTTTTAAGGATGAAGGAAAGGTCAGCGTTATATGCAATGTAAACGGTGAGGAGCGTATTGACGGCAACACAGAGCCGCACCCCCACTTTGTATGCAACAAATGCAATGCAGTTATTGATGTTGAAAACAATCAAAATGCTGATGACCTTGAGTCACAGCTTGCCGAAGAGGGATTTAAGGTAGAAAACAGATTTGTTATCTACTACGGCATATGTCCTAAATGTTCGGCAGAAGTACACTAATATTTATTACAAAGGAGAAGTAATTATGAAATGGTATTGCACAGTATGCGGTTATGTTTATGAAGGTCCCGAAGCTCCCGAGGCTTGCCCTGTTTGTAAGGCACCGAAGGAAAAATTTAAGCAGATGGACGAGGAGGCATCTTTCGCAACAGTTCACGAGGTTGGCGTTGCTCAGGGCGTAAGCGAAGATATTCTCAAGGATCTCAGAGCTAACTTTGAGGGAGAATGCAGCGAAGTCGGTATGTATCTTGCAATGGCAAGAGTTGCAGACAGAGAAGGCTATCCCGAGGTTTCTGCCGCATTTACAAAGTATGCTTTCGAAGAGGCTGAACACGCTGCCAAGTTTGCAGAGCTTTTGGGCGAAGTTCTTACAGACAGCACAAAGAAGAATCTTCAGATGCGTGTAGATGCAGAAACAGGTGCTTGCGAAGGTAAGTTTGACCTTGCAAAGCGTGCAAAGGCTCAGAACCTTGACGCTATTCATGACACGGTTCACGAGATGGCAAAGGATGAAGCAAGACACGGCGCAGGCTTTAGAGGTCTTCTTAACAGATACTTTAAGTAATCATTAAAAAATAAAAAATCAAAAAGTCAGCTTGATAATCGTATGACCAACAACTAACCGATTACACAACAGACTTTGAACAGGAGATTTGATAGTATGAAATATGTATGCGATGTTTGCGGATATGTTTACGATCCTGAAATCGGCGATCCCGACAACGGCGTTGATGCAGGCACAGCATGGGAAGATGTACCCGAGGATTGGGTATGCCCTCTCTGTGGTGTAGGCAAAGACGAATTTTCCGCAGAAGAATAATTAACAAATTGGCAATTTGGGAGCAGGCAATGCTTGCTCCCTTTTGTGTGTACGGGAGTAAATTATGAAAAAATTGATTTCGTGGAATGTAAACGGACTTCGTGCCTGTGTTACAAAGGGCTTTGAGGACTTTTTTAAAGATGTTGACGCAGATATTTTCTGTCTTCAGGAAACAAAGCTTCAAGAGGGACAGATTGACCTCTTGCTTGAAGGATATCATCAGTATTGGTGCTATGCCGACAAAAAAGGCTATTCGGGAACGGCTATGTTCACAAAGGAAGAGCCTTTGAATGTATGTTACGGAATCGGCATTGACGAACACGACCATGAGGGCAGAGTTATCACGGCAGAATTTGACAATTGCTTTGTTGTCACCTGCTACACTCCTAACTCGCAAAGCAAGCTGAAAAGGCTTGATTACCGAATGAAATGGGAAGATGATTTCAAGGCATATCTGAAAAAACTTGAAGAAAACAAGCCGGTTATTATGTGCGGTGATTTGAATGTTGCACACAAAGAAATTGATTTGAAAAATCCGAAAACCAACCGTAAAAATGCAGGCTTTACCGATGAAGAGCGTTCAAAGATGACAGCGTTGCTCGATGACGGATTTATCGACACCTACCGCTATTTCTATCCCGATACAGAGGGCGTGTATTCGTGGTGGTCATACAGATTCAAGGCTCGTGAAAAAAATGCGGGCTGGCGTATTGACTATTTTATCGTTTCAAAAGCTCTTGAAAGCAAGCTTGACGGTGCAAAAATCCATACCGAAATTTTAGGTTCTGACCATTGCCCCGTTGAACTGACTATTGACATTTAAAAAGCAAAACAAAAACCCGACACAGCATACACCGTGTCGGGATTTTTTGTATATTATGAAAAATTTTCAAGACCGACAATACAGATTTTAAAAGTATCAATTGACAAAACGGAAATTTCGTCTTGACAAATGATTTTTTGCAAAGAAAATGCTCCGACGCTAAAAAGTATCGGAGCATATATGAGCTTTTTTATAATTAACTGACGGTAATTTTGTTCTGACCGCCTGTTATGTCGGAAAAATTGTTTTTAGCACTTTTTACGAATGCGAAGATTGTTTTCAGAAGCATATTTCTTGTTTTGCTGTCAAGACCTGCAAAGGATTTTAGGATTGTTCCCGTGTTTTTAAGCGGATTTTTCAGCATCTCATTAAAGGTTGCGGTTTCGGTCAGCGACAAAAGGGCAAAAACCTCTTTTGTGAACTCCCGTCTTTGAGCAATTGTCAGCGATTTAACAAATTCTTTCAGCGTGTGGTCAAAGAAAACGCTGAAATTTGTAGTGCTTTTCAGCCTGACAAGCCTGTTCTGCTCAATCTCCCACGAATAGACATCGTGTTGGAGAAAACCTTTTTGATTGCTCTTTACTATAGTGTAGCTCTCCTCATGCTCAAACATCATGCCGAAAATGCTTGACTGCGGAACAAAGGTGTAGATTCTGTCATCGATTTCATAAAATCCGCTGACCTTTATTTTGTCAAGAGAAAACCCCGGTCCGTCAAAATTGTAAATATAATCAATGTGATTTCTTGAATTTTCATCGGTAAAAGCACCGGCATAAACCGCAAGATTTCCACCCTTTGAGTGCCCGCCCAGAATGAATTTTCCGTTGAGCATACGGACTGCCTTTTCAAAATAATCAAGAGCCTTTTTCTGTGACGGCAACGGAAATGTGAAGAACATATTGAAGTCCTCCTGCCAGCCGACAAGAGAATTGTCAGTTCCTCTGTATGAAATGAAATAATTCTTTTTAAGAAATTCAAAAGTGATTGCGGAAAACTGCATACTCACATCGGACTCAACCTCATTTACATACTCCGAAACAAGAATTTTGCCGAATCTCTTGCTCTCTGCCGTCGCTTTCAAAAGGTCGGCGTCACCCTTCCACAATAGATTTTTCTCGTAATCATCGGTTGCAAACACACGCATTGCCGCCTGTTCAAGGGTAATTTCATCAAACAGACATGACGATACCGCACCATCAAAAGGAAGATATGAAAGCCGTGAAAGCACAAGTGCGTCAAGCTCGTTAAAACCGTCCTGTTCAAATGTCAAATCGCCTCTCCGACTTATGTAATCAAATATGTCAGCCATACAAATGCCTCCAATCTGTTTTCTCTCCGTAACTATTGTATCACTTTGTACTAATTATTTCAATACAATTTTGAAAATTGAAAAAGAAAAGGACAAACAAATTTGTTCATCCTTTAACAGTATATGAAGTTATCTGAATTTTGCGATTTCTTCAAGAAATTGTTTTCCGAATTTTTCAAGCTTTGTTCTGCCCACACCCGAAACTTCAAGCATTTCATCTGGTGTTTCGGGACATTTTTTGCACATATCAATCAGCGTTGCATCGGTAAAAATAACATAGGCAGGAACGCTCTTTTTGGATGCAATGCCTTTTCGCAAAGCCTTGAGCGCATCAAGTAAATCGGAATTGACAGGCACTTCGGGGCGGTGCGTTTTGACAACCTTTTCGGAGTTTTCAACTTTCTTCATCACAAGCCGTTCCCGTCCGAAAAGCACATCTCGGCTCTTTGGCAAAAGTTTTAGAATCTCGGTTTCATTGTCGGATGAAATATACTCCTTTTCGGCAAGAAAGTCAATTGTGCCGAAAATATGCCTTGCCGTAACCTCTTTCATTATTCCGTAGGTTGACTGATTGTTAAGCTCAGCTTTTAGAATTTTCTCGCTTTTACTGCCCTTTAACACATCACAAATCACGGTTTTGCCGTACCTTTGTCCTGTTCTTGCAATACACGACATAATTTTTTGAGCGTCAATTGTGACATCAACAAGCTTGTGAACGGAAAGGCAGTTGGAGCATTTTCCGCAGTAAGCCTTTTTTTCACCGCCGAAATACCGCAGAATAAATCCACGCAGACAATCGTTTGTTGTGCTGTAAAAGGTCATATATTTTAAGCGTTCAAAATCACGCTCACGAATTTGCTCGTTTTCTTCAATTGTAAGCTCATCGTTTCCCTCGGAATTTTCAATCATAAAGCGATTTAGGCGCACATCCTTAGGACTGTAGAGCAAAATACAATCAGCCTCACCGCCGTCACGACCTGCCCGTCCTGCCTCTTGATAGTAGCTTTCAATGTTTTTCGGCATATTGTAATGAATTACATATGTAACATTTGACTTGTCAATTCCCATACCGAAAGCATTGGTTGCAACCATAATATTTTTTCGGTCAAAAACAAAATCCTCCTGATTTTTCCTGCGTTCGTACTCATCAAGACCTGCATGGTATCTTGCCGCCGAAAAGCCGTTATCGCAGAGCAATTCGCAGACAGATTCAACATTTTTTCGGGTTGCACAATAGACAATTCCCGACCTGTCGCAACGCTCCCGAATGAGGTCAATAAGCTTTTCGTCCTTTGACGATGACTTTATTACACCAAAGAAAAGGTTGGGGCGGTCAAATCCCGTTGTAATTTCAAACGGATTTTCAAGCCTGAGAATTTTCTTTATATCTTCTTTTACATCATTCGTAGCCGTTGCGGTGAATGCTCCGACAATCGGACGATTTGCAAGGCTTTCAACAAATGTGATAATTTTGAGGTAACTCGGTCTGAAATCCTGTCCCCATTGTGAAACGCAATGAGCCTCGTCAACTGCAACCATTGATATTTTTATCTTTTTGCAGGTGTCGAGAAATCCGTAAGTCAACAGCCTTTCGGGTGCAACATAGATGATTTTGTATTTTCCGTGTTCAACATTTGAAAGCACTCGCAGAAATTGCGGATATGAAAGCGAGCTGTTTATATATGCCGCAGGAACTCCCGACTGAACAAGTGAACCGACCTGATCCTTCATAAGCGAAATCAGAGGTGACACAACAATTGTCACCCCGTCAAAAAGTAATGCGGGAATCTGATAGCACATAGACTTGCCCGCACCTGTGGGCATAATGCAAAGTGCATCTCTGCCGTCAAGCAAAGCGTCAACTATCTGTTCCTGTCCGTCTCTGAAAGAATCGTGTCCGAAGTAATCTTTCAACACGCTTAATTTATCACTCATCTTTTTGCCCTTATCTATCATTCTTTATGGGAATTATAATCATTGTATTCCCTTTCAATCCAAGCCATAAGCAGATTTACAATTTTCTGCTGTTCGACCTCGTTAAGCTGTTTGTCCTTTGCAACTCTGTACCACTTGTTAAGGCACCCTCTGCAACAACAGGCACAGGCATGCTGTGCGATAAAAACAGGGTGTCCCCTCATGGGCGTTTGCTTTCCGTCATTCGGAATATATTTCGGTGCAAGCCGTGTTCTGACAAAATCTTCTGCATGGGAGCGGATTTTATTCATTCCCTTTTCATTAATATAGTCAAAGTCCTTTTGCTTTAAATGAAACCGACTGCGAAAATCAGATTTTTTCAGTTTGTTTAGTGCCTCATCTATCGTTTGCATTGTTCATGCCTTCTTTTATTGTCATACCTTAATTATAAACAATTACTACGGTAATGGCAAGTAAAAATGCACTCATTTTCTGTTACAGAAAAAAACAACCCCACGATTATTTTACCGTGGGGTTGTTTTCATAGGGTTGCTTTTCAATTATTTTTAGAGATTAAACATCTTTGCAATATTTTTCAGCAAGGGCAAAAAACGCTTTTTCGAGCGAATCCAAGGTTTGTTCCGTCATACTGACCGACATACTGTTTTTGTCGGAAAATATGATTTCAACGATTGTAACCGTGGCATCATCGACTGTCAGTCCTTTGTTTTTTGGATTATATTTTTTCAGAATTTCCAATGCGTCTTCAGCGGCGTCACACAGCTGTCTCATATCCGTTTCGTCAATCAGAACATTTTCAAAGGCGATATAACCGCATTTGCAGATAGCGTCAAAAAGAAAATTTACACATTTTTTTCGCACATAAAAAGAACAGCAGTATTCTCAAACAAATAATCGGAAACATAAACAATCGTGTTGGTTTTACTACCTTATAGATTTACACTATTCTCAAACTTGCCGAATCAGACAAATCAATAAAGAGAGGTTTTACTACCTTATAGATTTACACTATTCTCAAACTATCAATTCGTTATAACTGCTTATGGCATCAGTTTTACTACCTTATAGATTTACACTATTCTCAAACCGTATCCCCGTGGTAAATAGGCAGTTTTAGTTTTACTACCTTATAGATTTACACTATTCTCAAACTCAGACATCTTGCGATTGTATAACATTGAGGTTTTACTACCTTATAGATTTACACTATTCTCAAACCGTATGGACTATGAGTGGTCAAAGTATTAGTTTTACTACCTTATAGATTTACACTATTCTCAAACTTTAGCCCAATTGCAATCATTGATAAGATGGTTTTACTACCTTATAGATTTACACTATTCTCAAACCTCAAATTGAGAATAAAATGCACCCACTATACTGTGCACGGCAAATCTATAGGGTTATTTTATAACATTTGTATAATGATTGTCAATAAAATTCGCACAAATCATTATCAATCGCAACAAGTTTTTCGTATTCAGAAACTTCTTTCGGTACTGAGTTTTCAATGTTAAGCAAATGTATACCGTGCATAACAGCAGATTCCAAAAGATTTTCACATTCACCGTCATCAAGATAAATATGCAGATTTTGAACAATAAAACACTTTATTTCCAGATACTCTTTCATAAGTTTGAAATATCTTAAAAGATGACCGACATTATCATCCGAGGCATCCGCAGGTGCAAATGAAAACAATTTTACTAATGCCATTGTTTCGATACTTTCGCAGAACTGAAAATCATAATCATTTTCCTTAGAAAGCTCGTAGCACAAGCTCACAAAGGAGAGCGGCAGTAACCGAAACAGCCATACTTTCAATAACAAGCACGGATATTTCACTTATATGCACCTTTACCGTGCTTTCAACATCACGCACAACAAGGTGTCCCATGCTGTAATCCAGCTTGGATGTTTTTGTGATTACTACCGTTCTCCAACTCATCTAAATTTCCTCTTTTCTGATAACTTACATATTTAATAAGTCAATCTTTTTCTCAAACAAACCTGTTACCGACTGATGAACAAGATAAATCGACTTTACACCTTTAATCTCCGACAATACGGAATTTGTAGAAACTACGCCCGATTTTTTAGACTCTCCAATAAATGACAAATCTCCGGTAACAACATTCGAGTGAATAATTTTTAGAATTTCTGCAAGAACAAAACATTGTTTTCTTACATCCAGTTTTTCAAAAGCATCACGATGAGCTGAAATTTTAGTGCCCATGCTACCAAATTTAACATTTAGAATTGTATCTGTCATTTTAGAAATTAAAATATCAAACAATTCAATATTCTCATCGGTACTCACTTTGTCACGCTCTGTAATATTGTAATTTTCAGGCATGGAATTTAACTTAACGACATTTCTGATATATTTTTCTGTATCATAACTAACTGTTAACTGCATGGCAGGTTTACACACAACTGTCTTTCCTCCATTTGACTTACCACTTATATGCATTCTGAAACCGTCAATTTCAATGCAGGCATTATATTTTACAACGGGAATCAGAACCACAGGATTTTTCAAGCCAAGATTTTCACTCAGATATTTTTCAGGGTTTGCCTCATACCGAGCTTTAATGTAAGAATCAATTGCAACAAGCTGACGCATTTCTTTGCCCTTTTTGCCCTCGTATTTAACAAATGAAAAGTACGAAGATGTCGGCTTGTCATAACCTCCGTATTTACTGATATCCGAAAGCGGAGAGTTCTGTTTTAGCGAAACCTGTCCGCTTCCTTTTTTCAGAGGATTCATCTTGAAAAGTCCGCCGTTTCTTGTTAAAGCATACCTTGTGAAGCGGATATTGTTCTTGTTCATAGTCTTTCTGACAATTTTGATTGACTTATTATCATCAATTGACCATGCGTTTGGTGTATTAAAACTGAACATTTTGTTCAGGCTATAAGCTTTGGTTTTCAAACCTTCGATAAATATGGACTTGTTGTGTGTACAGCGTTCGTTATACACATTGCCGACAACAATATTTAGATAGGCATCTTTTGCATGGTGAAAATCGTTTACTTCTCTGCATTTTAAGAAATCATATTCGTGTCTGAATTCAGAAACCGTTGACGCTTTTACATACACAATTTCAGTATCGGGATACAATTCTTTAAAAAGTGACGCAACTGCTTTTGTTGATTGAGATGTTTCAACAATCTGTCTTGCAATAAAATCTGAAAGTTCGCTGTCAGTAAGCTCAGTTGCCCTTGTAAGCCTCTCGTACTTTTTCTTGCTAATAAGGCCTTTATCCATAAGCAAATGCCAGAAGCCTTTCATCTTTTCATGAATTGAACTGTCAAGCGGATATGTATTATCCTTGTGAGCATTAACCTGTTTCTTTACAAGGACACGGTTATCAAGGCTGTCATCTTTAACTTTTGAACGAGGAAAAATGTGATCCACATCGTAAATGTTTTGATTGTACAATTCCGACAGATTTATCGGTTCTCCCGTGTACATACACTTGCCGAATTGAGTATAGTAAAAATACAGCCTGTCTCTTTTAAATTCATCATCAGGTGTTTTTTCAAGAGATTCCCAGAGTTCGCCCGAATCATCACCGCACTTTTTATATAAATCTACAAGCTTGGTCTTTCTTGACTCTTTACGGCCTTTGTCACCTTTCACACCATCTTTTCTTGTCATCTCAACAAATATCTTTTTAGGTGCATGACCTTGAATTTTGTTGATTTCATGCATAATTTTCAAAGACTGATACACAGGGCGTTTTACCGCAGGAGAAATATAGAGATTCTCCACCATTTTCTCAAGGCTTTGCCCTGTCTGAATACCGTCAAGATAGTTTTGTCTGCTCTGTTCAAAACCGTATTTTGAGCCAAGCAGCTCCATAAGATTATCATTTGTCTGCCATAGTGCATGGATAATGTTAAATTGCAACTCCCCTGTATTTTTATCGACATTATAAACTTCGGTAAGAAACTCCTTTGATAATCTTCCCCAATCCTTGTATTTGAGTTTAGAAATTCTCATTATATCTTCATCCGATAATTTTGAACCGAGCTGCCTTTTTAAACGCTTTCTTAAAAGTTTTTTATCATCGCCAAATACAGTTATAGCTTTTATAGCGTCCTCTTTTTCGCTGTCGGTCAGATTAAACTGTGACATTTCAATTGCGGAACGCATACTTGACTTAAAATCACCGTCAATGCCTGTGATATCGGGCGTAATACCTTTTTCGCTTTTTAGATAATTTAGCAAATCTTTTCTTCTGACCTTTTTATGCGTCATAAACAAGTCATTAAATATTGCCTGTTTAAGACTTACATCAGGCTTTTTTCCGTCAAGTCTTAAATTATTCAGTTCATTAAGAACCGTAAAAGCACTGTATAAAATCGAATTCTTAGGTATTACATCCTTCGTTGGAAGATATGTACATTTTGAAGTCAGATTATTTATAAAATTCTCTGCCGATTGCTCTATATCAACAACACTGTCAAAATTCCACGGATATATTTTTTCATCACTTCTGACAAGCCAGGATTTTAGACTGTGATTATTCAGCGGACCTACATAATACGGTATTCTGAATTCAAAAATTTTGACTATCTTGTCACTTACAGAAATTCCGTTTTCATCTTTTTTATTAAGAAATTCAAGATAAGTTGAAGCATTTTTCAGAATTGCTTTCAGCTCACTCCTATTCACCTGCATAGGAATAACGCCGTTGTCTTTTACGACAATTTTCGGCATAAATGTGCCGTTTTCAATCTTATCAAACATTTCTTCATAGCCTGTTTTGTCAAGCTTTTCAAACTTTTTCTTCAGATATTTGCAGAAATCCGCCTGATTTGTACGATACTGAATCACACCGTTTCTGCCGTTTTCTTTGTACTTTCCGCAATATGCCGTATAGTTATCAAGCTTGTCCTTTGTAATTCTAAAGATTTCGACATATAACGATTTACATCTCTCTTTAACGAAATCTTTGAGCATTTTCAAATCTGAACTATGTTCTTCATATGTTTTGACTTTAGCAAAGGAAATATACTTTTCACCGTTCAAAATATCTGCAAGAATTGCCCAGTCATAAACCGCCTTTGCTTTTTCGATAAGTTCAAACTTTTCTTGTAACAAATCACGGTATGTATTTTCATTATCGTCATAACCGCTTTCAAAGGTAATACCGTTTACCTCCTCACTGTCAAACGACTTATCACCGAACATATCAGAAAATTTAACCTTTCTGCCACACATCAAATCTATCAAAGCGGTTTCATATGGATTATTTCTTTTACTGTAACCGAAAAGCTTGTACGATTCGGACGATTTTGCAGTTTTCTTCAATGTTTTGTCCTTTAATATTTCTGAAAATCTTAACGAATCATTGCACTCAAATTCAATTTCATATTCTTCTTTTAAGTAAAGTTTTAAATCGTCAAAAAGAGTTTCAAACGAGGATTCACTTTCAAAATCAGACCCCATATTATCAAACAAGAAATGTCCCCTGTGTTTTATAATATGATGTAACGCAAGATATACAAGTCTTACATCGTGTGGTTGTGAGCTCTTAATCAATTCTTTTCTAAGATGATATATTGTGGGGTAGTCTGTATGGAATTCTTTATCGGTGTAATTACCGTCTGCAAAAACCGCATACGGAACATTCGATGATTTGTCATCAAGATACAGACAACTTTCTTTTAATCTCTGAAAAAAAGCATTGTCAACTTTTGAAATTTCCTCATCAAAAAGCATTTGCAGCCATTCAATACGGTTTCTTTTTCTCAAACCTCTTCTTCGTGCCGATCTAAGAGTTCTTCTCTCGGCAGCTGAATTACTCTCCTCAAAGAGATCAACACCCCACATGGCATTGCCTTTAAATTTGCAGAGATTGTAATCTGTATCTGCTACTGCATATCCGACAGAATCCGTTCCTATATCAAATCCTGCATAATAATCGTCATTAAAATTCTTCATAAATTTCCTCCTTTTCTATTGACAAAGTATTTAATTTGTAATATTATTAAGATAATCTAATTACCTTATTGGATTTACACTATGAGTTCAAATAAAAATTCATTCTATCCGTTGCTTAGGCAACCATCACAGTGTGTGATTTGAGGATTCGGTTTTCCGAATCCTTTTCTTTTGTCTAATTTTAGCACATACTATAGTTATTTTCAATATTCTTAAGTTATTTTGTCCTTATTTTTAGTATATTTTATTCAGTCATACAATTTCGGTATACTTTCTATATATTTTGCATAGTATAACATACTACTATCAGTATGTCGTATTATACATTTTTAAAATCAAAAGATTTCTGCCTCGCCAATTGCTTGCGGTGCGTAACCTTAACCCTCATCAACGCCCTTCTATTTCAAATATTGCTCTATAATAAAAGTTAGGACAGAAAAAGAGCTGCAAATAAAAAGTAAAAAAAGTAGAGCATATTTTGCCAAAATTCGTTAAAAGGAATTGCTTAAAAACCTGAAACGGAGGACAAAATATGCTCTACAGATATTTTACAGAAAAACTCTTAGGGTTCTGCTCGAATTGATGGAGTCATATATATTGCAGAAAAAACACAAGCCGATTCCAATTATGCTTACTTTGACAAACTATTTCTATATGAAATTTCAGAGTTGAATTTAAAATATAGGAATGGTATAATAACAGCTGGCGAATGAACAAGAGGGCGTGAAAAAATTATTGTAGATGGGTTACTTAAAAAGTTTACGAAAGGGCTGATTGAAATTGAGTAATAACTGGGCTACAGGAACATTGAAAGAAGCTCCATATTGGAGAGAAGGAATGTCCCCAGAAGAGTATGAAATCGAAAGAGATTATTTTAATGCACATCTTGAAGATTTTTATAAAGGTATTTATGTGCCACTCTGGAAACAAAAATCAGCTTAAATTTCACTATATACGATTTTTTGTACAAAAGGTAAAGCTACATAGTTGATTGAATAAAAACAAAATTAAACGAATTTAAAAGGGTATTAAAGGGGTGTTTGAAACATCCCTTTTACTTTTACCCACAGATTATGGTTATAAGCTCCCGAATTTCGGGGGCTTTTAATATTGCTCAAATATCTGAGCATACACACAATTGCTAATAAATTGAAAGGAGCAAACAAATGGACTTAATGGAAATTTTAAAAGCCCTGTTTGGCGGCGAAGCTTTGACATTTGAACAGTTTGCAGAAAAGGTAAACAATGCGGCAGATGTTAAGCTCGGCAACCTTGCAGGCGGTCAGTATGTCGAAAAGGACAAGTACGATGATGTATCAAATCAGCTTGCAAGTGTAAACGCAAATTTTCTTGAGGCTTTGTCAAGAAAAGTGTGCAAGTTATTTTTCTAACTTACACACTTTATTTTACAAGCTCCAATCCGCTGTTTTGTTATTGCTTGAAGGATTATTATTTACACAGAATTTTATGGGGTGCCGTTTGTTTACAACATCCCTTACTGCGGTGACTTACAAATATCTACTTCAATGAACATGATATTCTTAAAAAATTGTTTCAACTTGCTATTGCAATTTACATCCATTAATTTTTCCTCCAATCAATCTGAATTTTTTAATTCAGGTCGATTGGAGGACTTCTGTTTCTACAAATCATAATTGCCCTTCCTGCTATGGGTGCAAAAAAGGCAAAAAGAAATGCCGACAGGCAATAGCATTAAAAGCTATAACTTGTCGGCATTTAAATTCTAAAATTTGACTTTATTTAATCTCCGCAAATATAATCAGTCAACTATGTTATTCAATTCTTCAAATGGTATGTTATGTTTTTTTGCATACTGTTCTGCATAACTACCCTTTATTCCATAAATTGTGAGCTTATCACAACCTTCAAAGGCATTATCCGCAATATCTTCTGCCTTATCGTAAATGATAATTTTCTCCAACAAGGTGCAATTTTCAAAAGCACCCCATTCAATGCTCTTAATATTTTTAGACAAAACTAACTGTTTTAAGGATATGCAATTACTAAATGTATATCGTTGTATTGCAGTAATATTATCGGGAATATTTATACTTTTTAGTGATGTGCAACCGGAAAAAGCACCGTATGCTATTCCACGATCAGCAATATTATCCGGAATTACAAGCGTTTCTAATGAAGAACAGCCTGAAAATGATAAACTTTCAATTTCTTTTACATCACCATTAAAATTAACATTTTTCAGACTTTCACAATTCGTAAAAGAGAATTGTTTTATAGTACTTGGGAGTTGTATGCTTTCTAATGAAGTACAATTGTAAAAACATCGGTTAAATGTATACTCTATCCCTTCAGAAACAACAATCTCCTTTACTATGTCGTTATCCTCAAACATTCCTTTTCTTTCCGCACCCCACAAATTATATCCTGTAATATATCCGCCTAAAGCATTTACTTTATGGAAAAATATTGTTGAAGGAATTACAACTTTCTCTGACGGGTAGTTTATCTTTACAATTGTTGCCGATTTATTTGTATATCCATCGGTTTCATATGTGTATCCAAACCACCAATGTTCACTTGAAAAGATTTGCAACAATATAAATATCACTAACACTACGCACAATATCCCGATAGGTAGTTTATATTTTTTTATTTTTTTCATCATATTAAAATTCTCTCGTAAAAAATATAGTTTTAATTATCAACAAACCGATAATTATTAATTTACAGACTGAATTGTTGTATCCAATTTTTCAAATGGTATGTTATGTTTTTTTGCATACTGTTCTGCATAACTACCCTTTATTCCGCAGATTGTAAGTTTATCACATCTGTCAAAGGCATCATTAGCTATATATTTAACTTCATCATGAATATTTACTTTTTCTAAAAAGTCGCAGCTATAAAACGTCCCACTATTAATAGATGTTACTTTTGGTGGTATAGTAACAAATGTTAGAGAATCACACTCCCTAAATGCATAAGATTCAATTGTATTTATGTTTTCAGGTAAATCTATTTTTTGTAACGCACATTCTGCAAAGGCATCACCTTCTATCTTTTCTACACTACTTGGCAATTCGATAAAACGCAGGTTTTTACAATTACTAAACATTGATTCACTTATTGTTTTTATTCCTGTTTCAAATTCCACAGACCTTAAATATTTACAAAAAGCAAACGCCCTTGTCCCGACTACTCTAACGCTGGAAGGTATATTCACTTCACAGAGACCTGAAGAATAAAATGCATCATTACATATTTCCGTTACACCTTCAGGGATACTCACTTCTGACACATTACTGTCTTCGAATATTCCCCTTTTAGCTGCTCCTGAAAGATTAAGCACCTCATGCTCACCTAACTTTGTGACTGGAACTCCATAAACACTTGACGGAAGCTTAACATGATACTCTTCACCCGTATATTTAATCAAAGTTGCTTGACCATTATCCACCTCAAACCAATAGTTATATTTTTTTGACATATAATACTCCGTACCATCTGATTTGTTACTCTTCCAAGGATGAAGCAAAAGTATTATTAATGCTATAATTGCTACAATTAATACAATTATCAATATAATTTTAGTTTTTTTATTCATACCCTATCACTCTTTTTGTTATAGTATATTGTAATCGGATGACATAGCAAAAGACTTTGTCATCCGATTGCTTATCAAAGTATATTACGGTTTATATGTTGACCATATACCATCTTTATACCACACATTCCGTGTTACTAAGTGACCTTCTTGTAATACTCCTGGTATCTGCTTATTTTGAGAATCATTAAATGTTACTTTAGGATTGTCTATACCATATATCGTATAGGTTAACCAATTATCGTACATTTGACTATTCATCAGCGTACCAGGCCATTCCATCAGAATATTATTATCTTCATAGAAGTAAATCCTTGTGTTCCAATACTCCCAATCAGCCGGACGATAAAAATGAACAGTAATTCCCTGTGGTTTTTTGCTATATGCAGTTTCATTTACTACCCACATTTCATCTTCTGTTATTTCAATTCCGGGTTGATTGATACCGGGATGTTGTTGTCTGGTTGCAGGATCAGTAGTGCTATTATTAAAAATAACTCTCGGATTGTTCACACCGTAAATTGTGTAAACATACCGGTTATTACCACCATCCGGTGACATTTTCTCTCCTGGGAATGGGAGTTCATGGTCATCATCATTATAATAATAGATATGAGGAGGCTTTGTCAAGAAAAGTGTGTAAGTTTTATAAAGATCATAAAAAATTATGTTAATGCCTTAAATCATGTGCTCGTATTTTTTAATACGGGCACTGATTTTTTCATTCGCAGCCAGTTGATTTCTGACCATAGCCCAATTTTGAACCTTACTGCCATTCCACTTTTTGTAAAGCTCGGTTGTGCGTAAATAGAGCAATTTGAGTAGTGTGTTTTCATTTGGAAAAGCACCCTTTTTTGTAACTTTTCTGAAACTTGAATTTATGCTTTCAACCGCATTGGTTGTACACATAACCTTACGAACGGCACTGCCGTAATCAAAAAGATGCTCGACATGGTTGAAATTTCGTTTTCACACATCAACTGCTCCGTGAAATTGTTTGCTGTGCAAACGGTGAAATACTACATAACGCATTGTGAAATTTTCTGCTAACGCAGAAAGAGAAATGAAATAAATCAGCTCACGCCGTAGGCATTTCACATTCAGAAGGAATATTTCACATGCAAAGCGTATTTCACAAATCCGTAAGGATTTATTTCACTAAAAAAACGACAGGTAAAAACCTGTCGTTTTCTGGCTCCCCCAACTTACTTTGTAAGGGTGGAAAGTAACTGCCTCGCATACTATGTTTGGTTCTTAAACACAGCACTCACTCAATCCCAGTTCACTAAAAACAGTCCACGGGGTGTTAGCGATAAAGAAGGTGTTATGTGAAACAGTCGGATAGTTAAGATTGTAGGATAAATCTATACTTTACGGAGGTTTTACGAATGAGAAAAACTAAATATCACATCTATCTAAATAGCGAAGAAAGGCGATTGTTGATAAACAGCCTGAACGACTTGCGAAATCAGTTGATTGCGGAGGGCAGATATACCGATCTTGTTGATGAGGTCTTGATTAAAACAGCCAATGCTAAAATCAAAAAAATCAAGGTGGTCAGCAAATGTCCGTAATCGGTATATTTGCGGTTTTTTGAGGGGGGGTAATGATAACACACCTTAACCCATCTAAATCCGCTATTGCAAAGCCGCATAGACATTGACTTTTTGAAGCTAACTTTTTCGACTATTATGGAGGACAAAGATTATAACAAATAAGATTACATATACGCAACAAGGCGATTACCTTTTACCCGACCTAAAATTACCTGAACAGCCGAAGGTTGAGATTGGCGTTTGGGGCAAGCGGCATTTACGGTATATCGAGAAATATCACAGAATCCGCTATACAAACCTATTGACGAGCTGTACACTCACCGCATACCTTGCCGATATCGACAAGCAGGCAGAAGATATGTTCTTTCGCTTGGTAAAACAACTCGCCAAAAAGGAAGGTGTAACTGAACAGCTCAAAGCAGACAATCAAATGCTGTGGGTTAGACGTATGAATAATATACGAAATCAAGCGGCAGAGATAGTAAACAATGAAATAATTTTCATTTAGGTATAATAAAACCAGCAATAACGGCACATTGTCCATCTATATGACAATGTGCCGTTAGTTTGATTTAAAAAGGAGTTTCTTCACTTGAAGAATCAAATTCATTTTCTGTTGTGTTTTTGGGCCAGTTTTGGTATTTGCAGATATCTGTAAGGTTATTGTTTTTTATGTATTTCTTGCGGTGTTGAAAAATTGCTTCGATTGTTCCAAACAAATACTGGTCATAATTATCGATATCCTTTTCAGGGCAATCAATTTCAAGTTTATTAATATCCAAAAATTCTAATGGTTCCTGTTCGTCGTAAAAAAAGTTTTCATTATAAGCATCAACTAATTCGCAGAAGTATTCAATCTTTTTTGATGTGCGATTTATGTATTGGATTATTGATTGCTTATAATCTTGACGGTTTTCGCTTTGTATAAAACAAACATAAGAAATCTCTCCTTTAATATGAGCAGCATTTTCATAATTTCCAGTCATAATACATCTAAATATCTCAGCTCTAATTTTCCGTTTGAATTCTTTCGAAACTTTTAATTCAGATGTGTCATTAGAGTGAGATATAACAACACCCGTGATTAGATGTTTATTTTTGGGCGTATGATAGTGGAGTTTATCTTGATTGATAATAAAACCTTCACTTTTTATTATCTTTTCTATGATAGGAAACATTTTTAGGAGAAGACCTTTGTTATCACAAGAAAAATACATATCATCAGCATATCTTGTGTAAAGAACTCCTCTCTTAGAACACAGACCAAACAACCTCCTGTCTAATCTCATACATATTAAATTAGACAGTGCCGGCGAACAAACTGCACCTTGTGGTAACTTGTTTTCTAATGTGCATAAATTTGTAAGGATTGCCGAAGCTGTATTATTATAACCTATCCCCTTAAATATTCTATACACTTTTGCTGCATTAATGCTTGGAAAGAAATCGCTCAAATCAATTGATAGACCATATAATGAATCCGAATGATAATAGGCATTCTTTTTTATATCAAACTTATTATTGTTTGAGCTTTTTCTAAACGCCATTGCATAATCACTTGGGCGAATTTTATTAAGAATATTTTTCAAAATCCATCGCTGAGTGATTTTTAATGTGTAAGAAGGAATTGCTATTATTCTTTTTTTACCGTTCTTTTTTGGTATCTCTTTAAAGGAATAATAGCTTTCTGTTTTATTTGTTAAGAGATAGATTAGTTTGGTACTTAGTCCAATTATTCTTGAAAACTCTTCTAAGCATTCAAAATATGGAATACCTAAAGAATTAATGAGAAGTAAATTATTTTTTTGCATAAAAAATTACCTCTTTTACCATAAGTCTTTCGTGAGATAAAAATTTTATTGAAACAAGTGCTTTAATAAAATGTTTTATATCACGAATTGTGAGTAAGCGTTTAACCAAGGACTGGCGAATCACCGTCCAAAACAATAAAATATGTAGACTTGTAGACTTACATAAAGAATTGTAAAAACTAAAAGAGGTAATTTTTAATTATTTAACTGTTCTTTTAGTATATCACATCTTATTCTGTCATGCAACTCATTTTTGTATGGAATATTACTTTTTCTAAAAAAACTATCTGTTGAAATATACCCTTTTTCTGATAAAGATAAAACTTGATCTGTTATATTTCGATCTATGTTAATATTCCCATTTACATATATAATACCAAGTTTATGCAAATACCTTAAAGAAGCATTGAATAGTTCATTATAATCTTTCAGAATGCCATGTTTATTTCTAATTAATTCTTTTAAATTCTTGTATAGCTGTTTGCGATTATACTCTTTATAGAAATATAAGATTAAGGGAATAAAAGAAATATATTCAGGTAGCATTGTGAAGTCGGGGCAAGTGTTTTTAAAAAAGAATTTTTTGCGTTTACTGTTTAATCCTCTATATTGAGTAATAACACTATTCTTAAATTGCGATAGATTTGTTTTATCAAAGATTAGTATTCTATCTTTATCTATAGTTTGAAGCTTTTTGACGGGGCCATCCATAATAAAGCTATGTTGACGGTGATACTTTTTTTCTATGCCAATTATTAGTTTATTTCGTATTTGTTCGCTTTGTACAAAAGCACCAAGTTCTGCTGCTGAACCCATACTCTCACAAATAAGTAAAATCGAATTTGCACTTTTAGCTAAAATGTTCTCATAATCAAGCAGATTGGACTTTCTGTCTTTATTCATCATTTCCATAAACAAATCTTCAGGGTATAGTACTTGTATACCATTTGATTCTAAATGCACTCGTATATTATCTCTGATACAATCATCGGTAGCTCCTCCACAAAGGAATACATAAAGTGTATCTTCATAGGATTTTGCAAATATTTCATCGTGTATTTTTGTGAAGCGTTCAGATTCTATCATATATTACCTCTGTTGTTATAATACTATCCAACTGTTCCCGAATCTCATCAAATCCGCAATTCAAATCAAGCGTTTTCACGCTGATTTGGTTTCCGCTCATTTGATAGGTATTGTCGGGGACAATTTGCTCGTCTGTTTTGGCGTAGAGCAACATTCCCGAAACGGTTACTTGCCTGTCCTTCAGTTCTTCCTGCTTGTTCTTGACGTAGGTAAAAATCTGATACAGGTTTGCCGAGTGGACGGTTGCCTTATTAAACCGCTGCTGTGTGGTATGGGCGTAGTATTTTGCGTCGATAATCAGAATGTTATCGTCTTTTTCGAGCACAATATCCGATTTCATAACCGGCAGCATATCGCTGAAATCGTCGTCAAGCTGCCACGGAATTTGCGGTGCGCCGACGGTCAGTTCCGGATGTTCCTTGCGGAAATATTCCAGAATAAACTTCTCATACAAGCGGTGCATACGCTGTTCATCGAGGAAATCCATCAGCTTGGTTGTGCCATCCGACTGTGTTTGCAGCAAGCCCTTCAAAACCAAATAGCAAATCGAAACCAGCATACGGTATGTCTGATTATTGCGGTCATATCGCAGATTCCAGTTGATTCTGTAAATCGGCAGCGGTTCGACATTAACCAAGAAAACCAAAAGCTTTTTCATTTCCTTTTTGCGGCTCTTGTCAACGTCCGCCACCATCAGGCGCAGCATTGTCGTCTTGATGATACGGTTCATATAGGCGTTTTCGGAAAACTCGTCGTAGGAGCACACAACCTGCCGCTTGATAATGGAATTTGTTTTCAGCGTTTTCGAAATTTCCATTTTACCACGCAGCGCCGTCAGCGGTTCACGCTTCGGGATATAATCCTTCATCAGACCACGCTTGAGCTGCTTTGACAAGCCTTTAATCAGTATTGCGGCGCATAAATCCGCCACATTCTCAAAATGCTCTGTCGCCACACTTTTATATCCTTGCTCATTCAGCACCTGAAATGCGTAGGAGAGCATATAGTAGATATTTTGAATCGGAATCACTTGACAGCACTCCTCAAACGGTCAGACCATTCTTTCACTTTTGAAGGCTCGTCAAACCAATACTCTTTGAGCAAGGGGATAATTTCAAACTCAACAATATCGGTCAGCGTGTTCTTCTTAATTTCCTCAATATCGCAGAAATAGCTGTGACCGATACAGAAACCCTCGCCGAGAGAATCATCATCGGCTATCTTCTGATTCAGGCTGATAACGCAGTCAATCAGTTTGTTGAATTTATCATTTTCCAATCCGTACTGATATTTTCTAAAGCCCTCTGATTCAAACGCAGGCTTCATTTCAAAGAACGCAAAACGTCTACGGAGCGCGTAGTCAATCATTGCCAAGCTTCTGTCGGCGGTGTTCATCATACCGATAATGTAGACGTTTTTCGGAACAGAAAACTTATCCGAAGAATAGAGCAACTGTATATCATTGCCACGCTTATCGGCTTCAATCAGCATAAACAGCTCGCCGAAAATCTTACTGAGATTGCCACGATTGATTTCATCAATGATAAAGAAATACTCGTTTTCTTTATCATCGGACGCTTTCTTGCAGAAGTTGTAAAATGCGCCCTTCTTAATTTCAAAATTCATTCCTGTGCTTGACGGACGGAAGCCCTCGACAAAATCCTCATAGGAATAACTTTGATGGAATTGAACAAGCTGCACACGTTCGGGATCCTTAACGCCCATCATTGAATAGGCAAGACGCTTTGCGGCGTAGGTTTTACCGACACCCGGAGCACCCTGCAAAATGACGTTCAATTTCTTACGGAGCAGTCCTTCTAACGTGTCATATTGTTTTTCACTGATATATACGTCTGCAAGAAAGTTCTCTTTGGTATAGGTGTTCAGCGGTTCTTCCTCGTCATCAATATCATTGTCATCATCTTCTGTGTCAAACATCGCATTGAGCTTTTCAACATATTCCGTATATTGGGTAATATCAGTCAGCGTTTTCATAACTGCCTGACCGGGATGTTCCCATTCACCGATGTCTGTCCACTTTACTTTACGGGTGTTATTATACTCATCTTCGCTACTGTCATCATATATATAACCGGACTCAACAACGCCACGACCGATTATTTTATACATACCTTGCTTAGCGAAAACAATATCGCCCGGTTTCATCTCATTGGCAAACTGCCAAGTAGCAAGAGCTGCATTGCGATAAGGCTTATTGTCGCCGTAGGTGTCCTGCATAGCAGATTTCATTTCCGATTTTGAAGTGAAGCGTGTCAAATCACCGATTTCACCCCAACCGATGAGCATAATTCCTTTCTCGGTACATTCACTCCACTTTGAAGCATTATTGCCGGGCGAGTAAATCCAATAGCGCTTTGTGTTTACATCTTCGTCAGCAAGAGCTGAGCCTTTACCTTCTTTATCTTGCTGGTTTTCTTTAACAATCGTCTTGAAAATCTCTGACGCTAATTCGTCTGTCATATCAACAGTCCAGCCATTTTCGGTGAGTTTCCAAACACCACGAGTGCTGTTGTCCAAATAACCACCTCTGACAAGGTACTGCCTTGCCCAAGCAACGTCATTGTTGAATTCAGGCGTTTGCGTCTTACCGACAACTGCGCTTGTTTCTTCCTCGGTCAGATTTTCGTTTTCTATAATTTTATTTCGTGCTTCTTTCGGAGTAGCCGAACCGCCTAAATCTTTGAGCGCCTGCAAAAGAGGCTTGAACCAACGCAGGAACTTTGCGCCGGAATTAACATCACTTTTCTCGGAAAGTTTCTCATATTCATCATCTTGCTTAGATACACTCCACGCACTGCAAGAAAAATCTGCCAATGATTTATAAGAACATTTGTCAGATTGAATATAAGCAATGCAATCATCACAAAGTTTTAAGTATATCTCTGCTTTCGGTGTATCACGCAGATTTTTTACTGTGGCTGTAATTGACTCAGGTAAGCTGTCATTATTCTTTATAAACCACCTATTGCGTGAATCTAAATTTATAAATCTGTTGGGACGAATCCAGTATAAGCCCATTGACAAATTCCATTTTACGCCTTTTTGTTTCCTAACTGTATTAAAAACAGGAATAAACTCTTGTCTGTTTTCTTCTGTATCGTTTTTTGACAGAGTAAGCGCTAATTCAAAAATTGACCAGAGGTTTTGTATATCTGATTCTCCTCTGTTATCTACAAAATAGAAAAAAGTAGATTTTAGTGGACTTAACACAGGAATTCCGTCAAAAGACATAGGAACATCAGCTTTTATGTCAAACAATTCCTTGAATTCAGTAATAAGTTTTATTCTGTTCTTTTCGGCTAGTTGTTTATTAAATAATCCAAAAACTGTAAAAGGATCAATATCAACAAGGATATTATTTCCGCCTTTATCTCTATCAATAGTCGGCAGTTTTATCCCTGTAACCTCATAAACCTGCTTTATTTTTTCAATCAGCTCCTGCCGATTGTCCTTATATGCAAGTAGCTTATCTGCAAACTCCTCATAAAATGATATCCAGTCAAATTGATTCTTAGCGCTCATACTATAGCCCCTTGATGATTGATAATTCTTAGTTATCCTTTATTCATTATTTTCAGATAAGGTCAATAATACATTTCTGCCAATGAGAAAGAACTACACATCTTACATCTAACGAATGTATATATGTGTAACACTTGTACAAGCA
>OOAK01000730.1_pt1 | contig 28967 bp, 16 predicted proteins | sample 1671811 | NCBI WGS metagenome assembly OOAK01 (sample SAMN06348195, study PRJEB24527) | human gut metagenome | biome: human gut; feature: ankylosing spondylitis patient; material: feces | host: Homo sapiens | place: China | collected 2015-10 | reverse complement strand
ATTCCCGGGCCGGTCATTCCCGTTCACATATCAAGTTCTTCGATCCGATAGAATTGGAAGACAGGTATACGATGTATGTCGGTTTAAGGTGGTCGAGGAAGACTATCAGCCAAGTTAATCTGGTCACGGCATTGGTAAAGACGTTTGATTTGTCCTGTGGCAGTAAGGATTTGAAACTAGGAATGATCTGGACTGATAATGCGGATAATCCCGGCCCGAGACTTGCGTGTTTTACGGATTTTTTTTGTGAACTTCTGGAAATGTCCGAATCGGAATTCTTCCTGGACGCGGTTAAAAGCGGATATACATCGTCAACGAGTAATTCCTGCTATGCGTACTACTAGTGTACTGAAGGAATGGCAATAGGTCGTCGGTATTGCAAATACGATGTTTTTGAGGAATTTGTAGACTGTGACCCATATACAAACAGGGAAATGCCTGAAGATGAATTGAATTTTATTCTTGATGAATTTTAATAAAAGAACTATGGATATACATAATGAAATCTACAATCATGGCTCCTCATTCGGAGTATTGTATGTACAAGACGGAGCAGGCGATTTAATTCTCGTCGGTGGAAGGAAATGTAGTGCACCGGATTACCAAATGATTCCGGGTACAAATCGTATAGCTAAAGGTGCTTTCTGGAACTGCACTGCCATAACCTCGATTGACATGTTGGCAACCTGGCTCACAAGTATTGATGATTGGACGTTTGTCACCTGCGAGAATCTGGAAAGGATAGATTTTTCCGGAAGGTTTGGAGACAATCGGGAAATGGGCCTTTGACAGGTGCCCGGTGGCAGAATTAAACTTCCCCGACAGCCTGAAGTGTATAAAGGAGGGTGCTTTCTCCTACAATAGAGTTGTCCGGGAGATTGTTATGCCTTTAGGACTAACAGAGATAGAGGGCATGGCTTTTCAGTTCTGTAATGAGCTGACTTCCGTTTTTCTCCCCTCATCGTTGGGAAAGATTGGGAAATATGCCTTTTGGGGATGTGACAAACTATCTTCCATATTGGTATATGATAATGATGTGGACAGGATAAAGAAATTACTTCCTCGTAAGATGAGGAAGTTTGTCAAGCCCTTATTCAAGTAAAGGCATGATAAGGAAGGTACAGTACGGATATAGGCTGTATCTTTTCTTTTATCCGGTCTTTTGCACTTTTTCTATGTCTCCCAGTCAAGTAAATTGCGCTTGATATAGAGAGGAAGAATTGATAAGAGATTGAGTATCAAAGATGATTGGTCCCCAGATTGTATTGTTTTATGATTTTTAATATAGCTTCTCCCCAATACTTGCCTAAAATTTCTGCTCCTTCTTTATTTGGGTGTAAATAAAATGTACCGGCATTTCCTTCTTCGGGAGTGAAACAAGTCTGATAATTGTCTTTAAAGAAATTGAATGCTTCGGCACTACCTGAAAAGACTTGTTCGGGATGGGTGTTAGAATAATGTTTTACCAATTTCCTAATCATTGGAAAATAGCTTTCCAGGCGTTGTAATCCGGCTTTTAGGTAAGTTGCTCCGTTGTAGGTGTTAGGACTGTACCAAATAGGGTATTGGATCACGACTTTACTTTCCGGATATAGTGATAGCAATTCATCAATGATGACTTTCATGTTTGTGTAGTACTGCTCGGGTAATACAGGAGCTCCGGAAGCTGTAGTGCTGGCACTGTCATTGGTGCCTAGTGAGATAGAGAATAATAATTGGCCTTTTAGTTGTGTCAATTGGAAAGCCGCAGCTTTTACTTTGGGGAACTGTTGTTCACTGATTGGAAGAAAATTGACTGTGGTCATACCGCTTACTCCGCAGTTGCGGAAATTGACTTCATTATTCAAGTGTTTGCCAAGGTATTGACTGGCACGTGCTGGTGGTGCTTCAACTTTTGGATTTTTTAATAAAGCTCCTTCTGTAATGCTATTGCCTATATAAACGATATTAAGTTTTTGGGCATGTATAACAAAGCAACAAAAGCATAGAAGAATGAGAATCAGATAATTTTTTTTCATGGTTGTTGATTTCATAAGTTTTATCTTTGATTAGAAAATCTGATATAAGCATTTTCAATTGTTGGTACAAGTGGATAGATACCAATTGAATCACCTAATCCAATTTCTTTAGGAGTAGGTGGTATGAACTCAGCTTTTGTTCCTTTCACATCTGCTCCTTCGTCAGTCAATGTAACAATGGCGTATAATGGTTTATCAAACATCATTGAATATTTCATGAGAGAATATTTTTTATTAATTTCTTCAGGAAATCTTTTTTCTGTCATGGTAGGTTTGCCGATCCAGACGTATGAAGCACTATTAATCTGCATATAAGCGATCTCGTTAATTACCTTTGTGTAATTACTGTGATTGTGGCCGCTGAATGCAAGTACTACTTTTAAAAATCCTGCGCGTTTATTTTCTTTTTCTAGAATCTGACGCACTTCTGTCCCGTTTTTAATTTCACTGTCAAGACTTTGGTGTGACAGCAAAATGGTTTTCAGTTTAGTTGATGCCAAGTCTTTTTCTAGCCATTCCATCTGCTCTTTGTCTATATACGAATGTTTATTATATGGATGAGTTCCATAATTTCCATGATCATAATGTCGGATTTCTTTTCCATCAAAATAATTATTGCCATCAAGCACTATGAAGTGAAAGTTGCCTTTGTCAAATGAGTAATAACGATGTGGTATGCTCATTCCCTTCACATATTCATCGGTGCTGTAACGGTCAAGGTCATGATTTCCTATGGCATGGTATTTTTCTCCTTTAAAACTGTTCCATATATCTCTATACACCTGACTCGCATTGTCAAGCCGGCAGAAATCCCCTAGTTCAATGATAAAATCCACATTTTCGTCATTGGCTGTTTTAATAAACGTCTCGACACGTTCTTTTCCATCCGGAACATCCGGTGCATGAAAATCTGACGCAATAGCAAATCTTATCGGTGCTTTTGATTGAGAGAAGAGAGCATTATATCCCCCTATCCAAGTTATAGCCAAAAAAAATAAATTAATTTTTAAGTAGTTCATAATTCTAACTATTTTTTAATTGAACATAGGTTGCTTTTTTAGTGATTGATGCAGTTGAAAATTATCTAAAAATTGACATGGGAATTTCACCAGTCCAACAAAGAGGTTGTTGTATTTGAAATAAATGCAAAATGACAGAAGCTGTGTTTACTGTATTATTAGGCTCAACCATTTGTAGCCCTTTTGCGATGCCGGGACCTGTAATTCCCCAAGGAACAATCATTTCGTTTGTGCTAACGCCTCCATGTCCGTTATTTATACCCCCATGATCGGATAGGAACATAAAATGAGTGTCATCATACAAATCCTTCTGTTTTATCTTGTCAATAAACTTGCCTATTTCTACATCTGCTTCTTCGATAGAATATATATATTCCGGTGACATCCATTTGTATTTATGCCCGGCATGGTCAGTATGTACTGAATAAAGAAATACTAATGTAGGTTCTTTCCGATTCTTTACTAGAAAATTAAATGCTTTCTCGTAATTCGGAAGATAGGCGTCGTCTTTCAAGAAGCTGACCTCATCTAGATATTTTGGGTTATAGGGATATATCATATTAATCCAGTTGTAATAGAAGGCAGTCTTTATACGTGGATTCGCTTCTTTAAGCACTTTGAAAATCGAAGGATAATATCCGTCAGTATCTGTTTCTACGCTCGGTAGTTTATGTTTGTCGATGGTCCAGCTATTATCCACTACTCCATGCTGTTCCGGACCACTACCGGTCAGATGACTCGTCCAATTTGGTAAAGTGACTGAAGGCATCACTACACGAGTACTCAGTGATAATACACCTTTTGAAAGCAAAGTATCCAAATTGGGTGTTTTCGCTTGTTGAAATCCTGCTACGCAAATGCCATCTAAACAAATTAAAACAACTCGTCTCGTTTTCTTTTTATTTGCTGCAGAAATGGAATAAGCATTGGAAAAAGCTAGTAACGATTGGGGAAAGACGGCAGAACCTAGAAGTAGTGTCCCAACTAGCCCCTTTTTCAGAAAATTTCTTCTTGAGTTTCTCATATTCATAATATCTTTATAATGATTAGTTGTTCATTAGACTTGTATGTCTATTACAATATCCTCCTTTGGCTTTACTTATTATCCCTTCATACACAGCTTTTCGTAATGTTCCTTGCGCGTCATCTCCGTCATATTCCCAATACATTCCACCCAACATACCTTTTTCACGAATAAGCCGGCATTTCCCGGCTATAGACTCGGCATCTTCATAGGTGCACACCATCTTTCCATCCTTGTCTGTCAGATAAGGTACCTGAGCCTGCGCATCCCATTGCCGGGTGTAGACACCATCGGCAATCAGTTTCACAATGTCCTTATAATCCACGAAATCGGGAAGCCCGTGTTTGCCATGTCCGTAAAAAGGCATTCCTAACACCAGCCGATGGGCGGGCATACCGGCCTTGACATGTGCCTCTACTGCTTCCACACAGGTGATTCCCTGTGTCAGGTCGGAACGGAATAGGGGAGCATGATGATAGGGAGGCCGGGCAATGTCATAAACCATGATATTGACAAAATCCACGTATGGTTCAATGGCCGCAAAGTCGATATAATCGCCACTGGCCACCGAAGCTAACGTCAGTAGTTTCTTTTTGCCAATGGCCTTACGGATGGCTTTCATCATCAACGTATAGTTGCGGGTATCTTCGGGAGAGGCCGAGATACCGGCTGCCCGACTGGTGGGATATTCCCAATCAATGTCGATGCCATCCAGATTGTATTCGTGAATTATGCGTTTGCAATCAGCCGCAAAAGCTTTCCTAAGCTCCGACGAAGCGGCCATTTCGCTGAAACGTCCGCTGCCCCATCCGCCGACCGAAAGCAGTACCTTTAGAGTTGGTTTCTTTTTTTTCAGTCCGACAATAGTCCTTAATCTCTTTTCATTGTCGATATTTATTCCATTAAAACTTTCATTGACTTGTCCGAAAGCGTAATTGATATGTGTTATCACTTCTTGATCGGGAAGGATATGGTTCCGCGAGGTGACATAAGCGATAACTACTGGGTTGTTTTTTGGGGTAGCATTTATATGGAATGGGAAGCTGTAAAGGATTGCTATACTAATTAGAGCAATGAATATATAATATTTTTTTTTCATTTTGCCGAAGTTTTAATTAGTTGTACATTTTGCCGTTTCATTCACCAGACTATCTAGATCGAAATCAATAGCATATTCTTTTTGTATATAGATATTTCTGATTTGTTTGATCAGAGAACAGGGGGATACCCTTCGTGTCATTTCAATATCCATTAATCTGTTTGGAAAACGTTTACGGATCTCATTAATATCTTTCATGAATAGCGAGTCCTGACTTTCATAGAGGGCATTGGCTGCTTCGGCATAGATAAATGCCCTCAAACTGTCAGGGTATCTTTCCAGAACCGCTTGAAGATAATCGCGCGCTTTCCCAAAGCTGACGTGTGCTTCTTCGTTTAATTCTTTGGCTGCTTGTAGTAAACCTAACTGGAACAGGTACTCTCCTGTAATTGCTTGTCTTTCTAAAGCGGTCGTTTGTATTGCCAAAGCCGAATCCAATTCCCCCAGTTCGGAAAATAATTTGGCCTTCATTCCATAATAATCGGGATTAAGACTGTCTATAAGCAAAGCTTCATTCAGAATCTGGATGCATTTGTAGGAAGAGTCAATATCATAAGAAGCTGTCATTAGGGCTATGGCTTGTTGATAAAGACTGTCTGCTCGTGGAATGATTTTATGCGAGCAAATATTTATCTCTGCTTTTCGGGGGTATCGGCAGCCTGTGGCAGACAAAATTAGTATTAATACTGATATCTTAATTATGAATTGCTGCTTGTTCATTTCCTTTTATCTTTTTGTATATTTAATGCAGAAAAATGTTACGTCCTCTATTTCTATTGATATGATAAAGAACGTAACTTTTTCTGCTCTTATTTATAGAACTTTTTTCTTAGACATAAACGAAATGTTTAGATGCCCAATTGTTCTTTTGCCCAATTTTCGTCATGCCTGATTCGATATAGCTGTATTTCAGACATATTCCACCAAGCGTGATTTGCATCTGTATGGTTTAATATCGGATCTTGGCGAGTGGCTGTAGGGATGAAACGGATATACTTGTAAGCTTCTTTTCCGACTACAGTGTTCTTGCCTGTGGCAAGACCGCCTCTCGTTGTCGGTAAGTTGAACTCTTCTATACCCATGGTTTCCCAATACGTGCCGTCTTGGCTACCTTCGATTCTGGCTGTTTTTACATCACCCGGATTATTGATTATTGTTGCGCTACCGTGAATACGTGCATTATACTCAAAGTAAAGTTCTTGTAGCGGACTGTTTAGTTTGATTTGTAAATGGTGTGGCGCATCTGTAACAGGCTTGCTCCATTTGGTGTGATAATATGAGTCTTTATCAACTTTACCGTCAATCAACCCTATTAATCCTATTCCATCATCTTCTTGTGTTGCATTGGCGGAAAGCATATCAAGAGTAAGCACAACCTGTTCTTTGGCAGTAGCTTTGCCGGAAGTGGCTCTTATTGTCACGGGAGTGTCAGTCTCCATACCCGTAGGCCCATAGGTGGTAAACATAAATTCATATTCGCCGGCACATTCGTATGTGTCGCCTATTAGGGCGGAAGTAGTCTCGTAATTATTTATCACAATTTCTTTATTTTCTTTGGTCACATTGTCTGTATAGGCAATTTTTACTTTCATATAGTCTACTTGTTCCGGAGTTTCCCACTGCAACAGGATTTGACCGGCCTTTGGTGTAAAGATGACATTAGTCACGTTTAAAGGCGGTGTCGGGATAAACTCTGCCTGGTTGACAGTAACGATAAATGAGTTCGGATTATTCGGGTCTGTACTGGTAAATTCAATTTGACCCGTCCTGGACTGTTCTATCACTTCTGTATTTGGTTCGATAATGAAACTTTCGGAGGTATCGCGCATGGCTCTGGTGGCGGGGACTGGCTTAATCCATTCTGTGGCTTTACCTAATATCTGATAGGTGTATGCTTTGACAGGCCCGTTTACCTCGAATGGTACTGTGATTGTCCCACCCATAGCTTTTACGTCAAACACTTTGTATGCATCATCAACATCTACAATATATCCTCTTTTCAATTGCTTGATAGTGAAAGAGGCTGTATAGTTGTAGTTTTGCGAAGACTGTAAGATAATGGTGCAATAACGCTCCACGGTATCTGTGTTTTGATCCAGAGAGAATACGAGTTCATACTCCTTTATGTCATCTGCATTGCGTGTAGTCCGGAAGGTCTCAGGTTCTTTGGTGAAATGTACCCATGAACAAGTGTCCGGCACAATCACATTGTCTATATCTAAGTTTGTTGCCACCGGAAGATTGAAGATGGTTTGTGTCGGGTCGAGATTGGCTACATAACCTTCATTTTCCATTTTCTCGCCAATAAGTATTTTCGGTTCGTGCCCGAACTGGCTAACCGGAATGGTATAGCTTTGATGACCATACGCAATTGTTATTTCCGCTTTGCGCTGTTTGTAGATGTTGTTCTCGTCGGCCGAAACGATCACTTTCCCTTCTTGTGCCACTACCATGCACCATTCTGCATTCGACTTTGCCTGCCATTTGCCAAATTCCACATTGGTTTCCACTGTGATTTCACGGGTACCACCGGCAAGGGGAAATGTAATCGCAGCTTGGCTCTTGTCGGGAACAATCAGTGTTTTCACATTGAAATCGGTTTCATAATCCGGAGCACAAGAAACAAGTCCTGCTGACAATCCGAGGATTCCAATTATCCCGATGATTAATATATTCTTCATAATATTCATTGATTTTATTATAAATTCTCTACTCTTGGATTGTATTCTAAACGTAATTTGGCATTCACTTCTCTATAAACATCCGTCGGTTTTAGACGGTATTTATAATGCAAGCGAAACTCCTTGTAGTAAGTAGCACGCCCATCGGCTGTCCGGATGGCATTCAGCAGGAATGTATTGTCATATTCTCCGATTGGAGTCAGTTGTACGACATCTACTGGGTCGGCATCCACGTCGTCCGCAGCTGGATGGGGCTTGATAATCACTTCTCTGGCAGCTGGATTATCGGGAAGCTGCTCGCCTATTTCCACGATAATGCTTTTGGTCACGATGTTGTGGCGTGCCTTTTTGTATTCGCCCAAGTCTTCATCACCGGCCATCATGCGGACGGAGTTAGCGCCAATCGGGAACACTCGGTTAGCACTGGTCGGACGACGCACTTCCGGACTGCCATTAGGAGTACTGCTTGGTGTCACGATGGTAGAACTGGTATAGGTGTAATAAGTGGCGGCTTTCGTTGTTGAATAATAATTCTCTTTGTAAATGCGTAGTAATACATGGCTCTTGTCCGGATTACAGTTTGCCATCTTATCCCTGTCGAGCTTATAATCAAGGAAATAAGTGGAGTCTGGTGATAACTCATCTAAGTTCTTCAGATGTATCGGAAACATTACTTTGGATGTTCCTTGAGGAAGTTCCATTTCCGTGTTTGGGAACTCATAGAACTTTTCCGGCAATATTTTGGCAAAGTATTCGCTTTGGATATCAAAATTCGATTTGTTGTATGCGTTAAACAATGAGTCATCTTTCAGCAGGCTTACGTGGAACCCCTGTGTGGAAGGCTGCGATCCGCTTACGGTAGCTATCAGGTAGATGATGGATTCCTCTTGCTCCATGGAGGCTACTTGGCGGTCGTAAATAAGGTTTGAGTTGCTGAGTAGACTTATGTCGTTGCGATATTGTTCTTGGTCAAAATCGTATTCGCTACAGGCACTCAGTGTACCTATAACGATGCAGAGAATGATATTAATTTTCTTTTTCATATATTTAATTTGTTTTTTCTTGTTTAAGTTATCTGTCCCAACCAAAGTTTTGATCCATGTTGGGTACTTTCAACAATTCATCGTGGCGGATAGGCAGGAATACCATTTTGGGATGGTTGACACGGTCACGTATATTTTTTACGTTGATCAGCACCAAATTCCAAAATCCACCGTTTCCACCTTCATCTGTACGATCTTTTTCCACATCCAATCCTCTCCAGTTTATGGTATTAGCATCATCGTCCAGATAAGTGCCCCACCGGCGGGTATCGAAGTAGCGATATCCTTCGTTGAATAATTCAATCTGACGTTCGTTGCGAATTATTTTCTCAAAAGTCGCTTTTTCTGCCATTTCATTGCCCGTGACTCCCGGCAATCCGGAGCGATAGCGAATCATGTTAAAATATTTAGCCATTTCTTGCGGGTCACGACTGACTGTTTCTTCAACCATTATGCCATTTCTGTCGGCTACCTGTACGGTGACTTCTCCGTTCACATTATTCAGTGCTTCTACGTATTCCAACAGTACTTCTGCATATCGGATAATCGGGAATGGTTTCGGGGTTGTGCGGAATGCACCCGATACGCTTGCCCATGAGTCATCCGGGTGGATGTACTTCACAGGAACGTAGCCAGTGATGCAATAATCGTCTACATTGACTCCCGAACTTGCCATTCCTGCATTCATATCATCGTGAGAATACCAAAAACGCTGGTTAATCTTGTCATATTCAGAAGCAGCTGAAGACATGGTCCAATATCTTCCGGGGAAACCGATAGAGGCATAAAAACGTGCTTCGCGGTTTGCATACATTTTGGGTGTGCCTTGTTTTAACAAATAATTACCCAGATACTGGTCCTTCTCGGTTATCTGCGAGAAATCCGAAATATAGGGGTACTCGGACGAGGAGTTGTCTGTTGTGCGACCATCCATCATTAGGAAAGCATCTACCACGCGTTGTGGAACAGACATACTGCCCCAACCTCCATACTTCACTGGAAATGAGTGTTTAGTGTAATTAGTTACATTAGAAGATTCCATAGCCCAAATAAATTCCTTGTTGGTCTGTATCACAGCTTCGCCATTGAACATGTCTGCGTAGGAATGGTAAGGGTCAATGTTACCGGCGCCATCTGGGAAATTCGCGGTCGGCACATTGTCGGCCAGCGGATACGGTTCCAAGTCGTTTGTTTCAACGGTGTGCAGGCTATAATCCATTTTAGTTAACTGCCTAGCCGCTGCTGCCGCTATAGCCCAACGGTTGGGGTCGTAAGTCTGGTTCACGTAATAAGCACCATCGCTTTTGCGCTTCCATGTGCCAAAGCATTTACGGGCAGCATCTCCGCCATTAAACAAGGGAGAGGCTTGGTAGAGACGCAGGCGGGCGATGAATCCAAGCGCGGCTCCTTTGGTAGGGCGTTGGTAGTAGTTGATACTTTGTTCCTCCGGTCCGTAGATACCTTGTGCGGCCAAGCGGAACTCCTCGCAAATGTAGTCGACCGACTCGTCGAAAGTAGCGCGTTCACGGTTGTAATATTCAGCCGGCTCTGAGGTGCTTAGCACCTCGTCTCCCACAATCAGCAGTGGTCCCCAGTTCATTAACAGGTGATAGTAAGCATAGGCACGCATGAAGTGAACATAGCCGATGTAGCGTCTCCTGTCTATCTCCGTCATATCGGGCACATTGTGTACTTCTTTCAGCATTTTGTTGCAACGGGTTACAATGACATACATATTGTACCACAAATTCTTAGGAATGCTCGGCAGATTTCTTCCGTTAATCAAACCTACTGTGTATTGGGTCCCCCAAAACTCGGATGACTGATACTTGATAGTCAGCTCGTCCGAGGCTAACTCGCCCGGATACCAGGAATTTCCCCAAATTGATCCAGGATCGGGATAACCTTTTGGTGTATTCCAAAGATAACCTTCTGCATTTTTCTTGCTGTGAAAGATGGAGTCTTCCTTGAAAGTGGCTTCAAAATAATCGTCTACATCCAAAAAGCCGCAGGAACTGAATAGTAAAGAGCTCCCGATTGCTACTCCTAGTATTGTTTTGAATAATCTTTTCATAATGTTCAAGTTTTAATTTCTTAGAATTTAAGATAAATCTGGAATGTATAAGTCGCGGGAATCGGATAAGCAGCTCCGTTGGATGAGGCTTGCTCCGGATCAAAATACTTCACTTTGTCAATAGTGAAGAGATTGTTTGCTACAAATTCCAAATCAATGGAAGATAAACCAGCTTTCTTAATCCATGGAGTCTTCAGGTTATATTTAAGACTGATTTCTTGTAAACGGAGGAAAGAACCGTTTCTTTTCCAGAAAGTAGACAATTGCTCGTTATTTGTGTTTTTTCCGTAAGAAAGGCGTGGAAATTCTGCATTCGGATTCTCGGTAGCGGTGGTACCTGAATACCAAGCCGGTGTCCATCTGTTTTTCGGATTGTTCACCATTTTGAGTACATTGCCTAATTCTCCATTATAGAACGGAATCCAGCCGGCACCGTTGCCATTGATTCCGGAACGGTAATAATCTATTTTTGCCGATCCTTTAAACAAGAAAGCAAATGTTAAATCCTTCCAATGGAAATCGGCGCCAAATCCGTACATCACACGTGGAAGCTGGTTGGAGTATGACAAAGGCACTTTGTCGTCTTCATTGATAATTCCATCTCCATTCACGTCGCGATATTTGATGTCACCCGGACGGATTTTTCCGAATCCGCTTTGGTCGGCACTCGTGTTAATTTCCTCCTTGCTTGAGAATAGTCCTTCTGCGATGTATCCGCGGAGGATGTTATACGGTTTTCCGGATACGCTCTGATAATCATAAGGCAACTTGTTCTCTTCAAAGTAGTCAACGAAGTTTTGAGAGAATGTATAGTTGGCACGAACGGTGAAATTCATGTCTTTATTGATTTCATGGAAAAATTCAATATTTCCGTCTGAGCCGCTACTGTGCATCTTGCCGACATTAGACATGGGAACGGTTACTACACCCGCATACTGAGGTAGTGTCACTCTCTGTTGGAAGATATGGTCGCGTGTATCCTTGAAAAAGTCTACAGTCACAGACAGCTTGTCGTTGAAAAACTTGGCATCAATACCGAAGTTCCATTTCTTGGCAACCTCCCATTGTAAATTGTCTGCACCTTGGGTGGTTTCCGTAATTCCTGCATCGTTATATCCCCAATAGGTACTTGCATGGTTGTTGATCAATGTCAGATAAGGGAAACGGGTACTGGTGATTTGGTCATTACCTACCTGTCCGTATGAACCGCGGAACTTCAAAAAACTGAACCATGGCATTGTTTCCGTGAACCATTTGTAGGCGGTCGGTACCCAGCCGGCGGCAATAGAGGGGAAGAATCCATATCTTTTTCCTTTCTCGAATTGTGCGGAACCAGTATAACCGAAGTTGGCATCAATAAAATAGCAATTGTTATACCCGTATGAGATACGTCCGGAAAGATTTTGACGTCTTTGTGGTATGTTGTTGATACCCAAGGAATGAGTTTCCCACTTGGTACTGTGATAATCTTCCATATAATACAGCATGAACGCTCCCACTGAATGTAGCCCGAAAGTACGGTTCCAGTCTGCTTTAGCTTCCATGTAGTATTTTCTGAACCGGTCTATGCCTTCCCTATAACTCATGGTTTGTTCCCGAGTACGTAAAGCTTTAATCAGCTTCCCATCGGATGTACGCCCGGTGGCACGGTAAAGGTTAGGCCATAAATAACGTCCTTCATTAAACCAGGTGATGTTTTCGCACATCCCTTGAACGGAGGCTTTCAGTCCTTCCAAAACTCCCTTGAATTCTTGTTCCAGTTTGAGGGTAATCATGTTGCGTTGCGTTTCTTGGCGCGTATAGCCGGTATAGTTCAGCATGGCATACGGGGAAGCGAGGTCGTTCTTTCCATACGTAGGTAATGTGCCGTCCGAGTATTGTACAGGCAGCATGACGGGAGATAGCGAACGGACAGCATTCCATACTGTATTGGTATTTTGCCCTCCCGGACTTACATAGTTGGTAATGTGTCCATCTAGACCGAAATATACTTTTGTTGTTTTGGTCAGATTCATGTCAATGTTGGAACGATAAGTTAGCTTCTTGTATGAAAGCGGTTTTTTGAATTGGTTTTCAGACTGTTTATAGGCACTTCCTTCATCTTGAAGCCCGAATGACAGGTAATATTGTGCGATGTCACCACCACCTTGTGCACTGACATAGTAGTTCTGCTGAATGGAATTACGGTTCATGATTTCATCAATCCAGTTGACATCCGGATAGAGATCTTGGTCTAGTCCGTACTTAATTAAGTCCAGTTCCAGACGGCTATACAAGTCATTCTCTCCTGACATAGCACGCGCTTCATTTGCTAATACAGCATAATCATAAGCACCCAAATATTCGGGCAGACGTTTGATGTGTGAAATCTTGAGTGTGGCACGTCCTGTGATTTTTAGCTTTCCGCTTTCTCCGCGTTTGGTAGTGACTAATACCACACCATTGGCACCACGCGCACCATATACAGCGGTGGCGGAAGCATCTTTTAAGATACTGAATGATTTGACATCGTCCGGGTCAATGTCTTCCAGCTTTCCTTCTATTCCATCAATCAGTACCAATGCTCCGGAGTTCGCACCAAAAGTGCTGATTCCACGAATCCAAAAGTTTGAGATATTCTGTCCGGGTTCGCCAGAGGTCTGCATCGTGATGACACCGGGTAGGCGGCCGCCAATCATATTGTTTAGAGAAGTGCCCGGAGTACTGAGCTGTGCTACGTCAATCGTGCTGATGGCACCTACTACCGACACTTTCTTTTGAGAGGTCATACCGGTAACTACTACTTCCTCTAACTTGGTATTATCTTCTTTTAATACGATTTTGAGGTTGTGTTCATTTTTAATAATTAGCTTCTCTACAGATTCCATGCCAATGGCTTGGAAGACTAGTATTTGGTTCGCATCTACTTTGATGGAGTACTTCCCGTCTATGTCCGAGGAAGTTCCGACACCAGGAGCGTTTTTGACGTAGATAGTGGTACCCGGCAACGGGTCACCTAAGTTGTCCGTAACAATACCAGATACAGTGTATTTTTGCTTTGCCTTATTTTGGCTATGTCCGAGCATCGGAACAAGTGCCATGAGTAATATGGCCAATAAAATATTGATTCTCATTGTATGTTTTATATAAGGTTATTCAATCGATAATTTACGGATTACTTTGTTTTGGGTATCGGCCACATATACATTTGTTCCGTCTTTGTTGACTGCTACTCCGCAAGGATAATAGAATTTAGCTATCTCCGGACCGCCATCCTGATAACCATTCATGCGGGGTAATCCGATAGGAGTGGTTACTGTGGCCTTATCTTTCGGCAATACCGTGTCTATCACACGGATGCATGAGTTACCGCTATCAGCGATATAGAGCTTGCCATCATCTGTGAAGCAAATTTGGCGTGGATAGTCGAACTTGGCATTTTTTAGTAGACCGTCTTCCCAACCGCGACCGGCAACACGGCCTTCTGTAATAGCCTTTCCCGCATAAGGTTCTCCTGTATATGTGTCTTTCATCTCGGGTGTCAAATTTCTTACGTTCAGCCGCAATATTTGGTGGTAGCTTGCCAAGGTAATGTATAGTATATCTTCCTGTCCTTTGACCGGTGAAAAAGCTACGTATGCATCGCTACTTCCCGGGATGGCGCCTACTTTGGTCAACAGAATTTCGCAAGTGCGGTTTTGGGGATTTATTCGGACTAATTGTCCTTTTTGCATGACAGTGTAAATCTGATGGTCGTTCTTGTTGACCACAAAGCAGTGTTTCCAGTTCTTAGTATCAATTGTACTGGTTTCTTCTGACTTAAGAACTATTTGGCGGCGCGGTGCGTAACTCAATAGCTTGGAAAGGTTATAATACCCCATTCCTTCATCTTCCGGTATATAGACCGTTTCATTGTTTTCCTCATTCGAAAAAGCAGGAGCGTTCATGTATGCACCTTTTTGCAGTACAATTACAGAATTAGCCTCTTCTGATGCCATTGTGATAATCCCATTATATCTTGTTCCTTTCTCGTCATAACAATATTGATTAGGTTGCCTGTCTGCTCCGGAGTTTCCCGGACGATTTACAACAAAGATATTGTCTTCGTCGTCCAGACAAATGTAGTATGGAGAAGAGAGTGTGGATGAAGTGAGCTCTCCGCCCGTGGTTCTCACGGCTGTATTTCCTGGGTCGGCTTGCCCAACTATAGTGGTGACACTGGTTTGTGTCTTGTACATAAATTGGTCTTCTGCTTTGCCGATGTACTCTTTTCCGTCATTCATTTCCCGTCCGACAAGAATATTCATCTCACGCTTGTAAGTCAGTCCTTTGGGCACTACTACATAAATTCTATTACCGTTTGAACTGATTAGACCGGCTTGATGCTTGATGCCGTCCACATCTTCAAAATAAACTTTCAATCCGGTCGTGTCAGCTCCAAAGTTATGGCCTTCAATGATCACTGGTGTAGCGATACCGCCGGAATCTGGATAAAAATTGGTAACTTCAATAGGACTGTCAGGATTAAATCCTCTACTGCCCTCCAGATTATCAGAACAAGAAGTAAACCAAGCAAGTGTTGTCATGAGCAACATAAACATGTTTCTTTTTCGCATTGCTTTATAGATAAAAAGGTTAATAATAATGTTAATAGCATATTTGTTGGTGTAAAATTAGTTGTTAAATGTGAAACAGGGGGACATTATTTGCTATATTAAAGACACAAATTGTTAGAAATATTATTTATTATGAAATTGTGGGTAGTTCTATTGATTTGTAGACATAAACTGAATATTCTGCTAGAATGTAATACTACTGTATATGGGAGCTCTTGGAGACATTTTTTCGTTTCTTTTTTGTGGCTAAATTATAGATAATCTTAAAGACGTAAGTTGTAAATTGTTCTATTGTACTTTAAGAATTGACAAGTAAGTTGGAATTTATCTAAAACAGTTTAAATTTTGTCCAAGGCAACCGGTAGGATGCATGACAGGTTTAGATTAATGAATTTTTAATTACGACAATTTATACAGAATGTCTACTAATCACCAAAAAATAGTTATTTGTCAATTTGTGTATTTGTTATCACAAATACTATCCCCTATGTTTGGTTATTCAGATTAACTTTGCATTTAGTTAAAAATTAAAGTTATAATGTAATATTAGTAGGGAAACAGTCACTAATTTCTTTGTCGACAGTGAAGAAATACAAAATATGATAGCTGTGCAGAATGATAGCTTACTGCTATTGGATTTGTATCGGATTTCTCCCCCAAGACTTCCAATATCATTCATTGTTGATTTAATAGTTCCTTTCTCACGAAGAAGTTTGGAACCTAAGAGTATCCATTTTTATACTGAGAAGTGGATACTCTTAATCCGAAATTAAGGTTATAAATGTATTTTATATGATAAGAAAAGTAATTTTGAGTATAACTCTGTTGAACTGTGTCATTTGGACTGCCACGGCCGTCCATACGGGGCATGTTTATATTGACAACAATAATAATGGAATCTTTGACAAGGGAGAAAAAGGCTTGTCGGGGATATTGGTTTCCGATGGATTAAACGTGGTTAAAACAGCTAATGATGGCTCTTTTTCGTTGCCAGGACATCCTAAGGAACAGTTTGTTTTTATCACAACCCCTTCGGGCTATAAGACAGATAATAAATATTATTATCGTATTAACGATGAGCAAAAGTCATATGACTTTGCTCTACAACCTTATAATGGAAGAATTCGGAAAGATGGTAGCCATAAATATGTGCATATCTCTGATACTGAATTTTTTAGCATTGATGGCCATGATGGCTGGTTGGATAATGTGAAAAATTATGCAACAAATGAACAGGCTGCTTTTATCATTCATACTGGTGATCTTTGCTATGAGTATGGTATGAAATTGCACATCAAACTGATGAATACGGCTAATATGAATTGCCCTGTGTTTTATTGTATCGGCAATCATGATTTAGTGAAAGGAAAATACGGAGAGGAACTGTTCGAGAATATTTATGGTCCGGTTTATTACTCTTTTGATGTGGGAAGTACACATTATATTGTAGTTCCGATGCTTAGAGGAGATTTTGAACCGAAATACACAAAAGAAGATGTATATCGTTGGTTGAAGAATGACATAGGACAGATTCCTCAGGGAAAGCCGATAGTCATATTTAGTCATGATTTAATTACTTATAACAACCAATTCATTTACAGGGTTAATGAGCAAGAACAGATTAACTTGCATGATCATAATCTGAAAGCTTGGGTATATGGCCATTGGCATATTAATTATATGAAGAAATGGGGTAACGTATTCGCTGTTTCGACAGCTGCACCCAATAAAGGCGGCATTGATCACTCCACTAATGTATTCCGTGTTATGTATGTAGATAAACATGGCAATTTCAAATCTGAATTACGTTACACTTATTTGAATAAAAAGATCCAGATTGCTTCTCCGATGGAGGGGCAAGTATCGTTTTTTGCATCGGAGAGTATCCCGTTAGTGGTGAATGTCTATTCGTCAGAATCTCCAGTAAATGAGGTCACCTATACTTGTTTGGTAGATGGTAAGACTATATACACAGATAAAAAATTGCGGCAGGCAACCGATTGGTGCTGGAATGCTGATGTTCCTTTGACCGTTGAACAACAAAAGAAAAAAGTTACTCTTAAACTGAAAGCTCGTTTTAGTAATGGTGAGACAGTTGAGAGTGAAAGAACTTTTATTTGCCAGAGCGTCATGAGAGAAGTTACATTGACGGGTAATTGGGAAAATCTGCTAGGAAACCCTCAACATGCTGTAAAGGATCAAATGGCATTGAAACCGCCGTTGCAATTGGCTTGGACTAAAAATATCGGGGCTAATATTTATATGGCATCTCCTTTGGTGTATGATGGAAAAATCTATGTCGCATCCGTTGATGAGAACTTGAAGGGGGAAGCGTATGTATATAGCCTTGATGGTAAGACAGGGGAGTTTGTCTGGAAATATCAGGTACGTAACTCAATTAAAAATACGATTGCGGCGGGTGACGGGCAAGTGTTGGTTCAAGACGCACAAGGGTATTTGTATGCAATTGATGCGAAGAGTGGTCAACTAAGTTGGGAGATGCAGTTGTCCATAAATGTTTTGCCCTCGCTGGTTGAAGGATTGGTAGTTTCTAATGACATCGTTTATGCCGGAACTGGTGAGGGACTTTGTGCTATAAATATAAAGAATGGCAAAGTGATTTGGCGGAATGTGAATTGGAGACAGAATATGGGAGCCACCGCAACATTATCTGTCGGAAAGAATGTGTTAATTGGTTCTTCCCAATGGGGGGCTTTGTATGCTAACGATCTGGTGACAGGAAGGCTGAAATGGAAAGCGTCGGCAGACGGTTTGCGTAATCGCGCAGCTTCAGCAGCGATTCATGGTGACCTGCTTTATATTATTTCGAATAATTCGCTCTTTATCATGAAGACCGACAACGGTAAAGTGATTGCACGAAAAGAACTGCCTTTTGTCGTAGATGTAACTTCTACTCCTTTGTTGACTGATAATGAAATTATTTTTGGTTCAACAAGGAATGGACTGATAGCGTTGGATAGTCAAACCTTTGATGTGAAATGGAAATTTAACACTAACAGTGCATTGGTGCTTTCTTCTCCTTATTCGGGTAAACATTCTGCAACTATTGAAACGAGTCCGATTTTGGCAGGAAATACTGTGTATGTGGGAGCTTCAGACGGGATGATTTATGGGGTGAATAAAGGGAATGGACAGTTAGTATGGAAATATGAAACTGGAGCCCCAATATTTAGTTCTGTTGCCATTTCAGGAAATGCGCTCATTGCGACCGATTTTGGTGGGAATGTATATACTTTTGTTACACAAGAATAAAAAATATGTAATGAAGAAGATGATTTGAAAAAGCTGTCCTATTATGCTGCTTTCTTTGACACTATTTTTAAGAGATAAAATCATTGTTTTCAGATCTGCAAAGGGGATGTCAAAACTTAGGCACATCTCCTTTTTTTGATATAAAATATTTATTCCACTTTTTTATCTATGAGACATTTTTTACCTTATTGAATAATATTCACTTCTTTTGCGCTTTGAGTCACACATGGTCTGATAAAGACACATATAGTGTGTACACTCCTTCTCTTTCCTGCTTTTTGCAGTTTTGCACACATCTTTTTGATATCGCTCGCTGTCTTGTCACGTCTGGTTCCTATATGGTTCATGTGCTACTCCATAGGACAAACGTAATAATCCTCTTCCGCATTGTAATGGATACTCTCCGCATGGAACGAGTTAGGAGTATAACGGGGACGTTGTTCTTTATGGAAGTAATTGTACTTGACAAAGATTTCTATTCCATTATCTTGCATGAACCGGTAATTTTCTTCCGAACCGTAACCGGAGTCCGCCACGCCGATAGCCGATAAACGGTTATAGCGTTGCCCAAAGGAGTGGAAGAAAGGAATCAGGGTCAGTGTATCGGTAGGATTGCACCCCAAAAGTTTTTTGTCCAACTTTTGGAGTGCACTTCAATAAATAACAGGCTAAATGATCATTTGTTTTGTTTCTTGTAGCTGGAAGGAGTCTCGCCTATAATAGACTTGAATACTCTGGTGAAATACCGTAAAGAAGAAAATCCTACTATCTCCGAAATTTTGGTTAGATCCATTGATGTGGTATTTATTAATATTATTGATTTTTCAATACGTTGTTTGTTGACATAATCAACGATGCCCATTCCGGTGATAGCCTTCACTTTGTTGAATAAAAGGGAACGGCTGATGCACATATTGGTGGCCAAAAAAACGACATTCAGTTCCGGATTGCTCATATTGTCGGAAATTAAAGTGTCCAGTTTCTGGAGAAAACTCTCATCTGCATTACTGAAACTGACTTCTTTATAAGTAAGCTGATTGTCCTCTTTGTATCTGGCACGGATTTGTTCGCGTACCTTCAGCTGGTTGTGACATAAAGCTAATAAGCCGTCCATTTCGAACGGTTTGGGCAGGAAAGCGTCCGCTCCGGTTTTATATCCCGTGTTCATGTTTTGCGAGTTGTGATAGGCGGTTAGCAGGATAAAGGGAATATGGCTAATGTCCAAATTGTTTTTTACTTGTCGGCAAAGTTCGAATCCGTTCATTCGGGGCATCATAACATCGCTAATGATGATATCCGGCAGTCGCTGCTTGATTTGCTCTAGTCCGTCCTTACCGTCTTTAGCTACATATACTCGCTTAAAATAGTATTTCAGATTTTCTTTTAGGTAGTTTCGCAGATCAATGTTATCCTCCACCACAATCACCGCAAACGTTTTCAAGTAGGTATAATCAAAGTTTGCAGTAGGGGAGACCGGAGTTTCGATCGCACTTTGAACGGTAACCGTGTTCGGACTCTCGGTGGGAGTGGTAGACAGTGGAAGCTCAAAATAGAAAATCGCTCCCTTGTCGGTAGCATTTGATGCACCGATCTTTCCTTTGTGCAAGCTTATCAAGCTCTTTGCATATGACAGTCCAATTCCACTGCCGCCTTTATCATGGGTACCTTGATAGAAATTAGAGAATAAAGAAGTTGTGTCTACTAAGCTTAACCCCATACCTTCGTCTTTGACGGACACCTTCACCCAGTCTCCTTCCTCTGAAAGACGAGTACTAATGGTGGTAACAGTACCAGGTTCGCTGAACTTTAATGCATTCATCAAGAAATTGTAAAGGACAAACTCGCATTTATATTTGTCGAAAGGGACTTTTTTTATCTGTTCATCCAATTGATATTGTAATTTTATTCCTTTCACTTCAAATTCATGAATGAATTTCTCGCCAACCGAACATACCCATTCGTTTAGTGGATGTGGTAAAATATGTAATATTTCTTTCCCTTCCTCTAATTTTCTGACATCTAGTACCATATCAATGATACTTTTCATTTGATAAGCTTGCTTGTAAATCGGAACGAGTAACTTATCTACATCTTTTGGGTCTGTTTCTTGGTCGATAATCCGTTTCAATGGAGCACAAATTAATGTGAGTGGCGTGCGCAGTTCGTGGCTGATGTTTGTCAGGAACTTTATTTTTTCCTCATACATATTATTTTTTAACTGTAGGATTTCTTGTTTCTGTTTAATTCTTTTTTTGCGGAGTATGTAATATATAGTGGAATATGCAATCAATCCGATTAATATACATATACAGAGATAGAACCATGATGTCTTCCACCATGGTGGAGTAACGATAATATGAAGTATTTCTTGTTTGGGACTCCATTCGCCATTTCGGGTATAATAAGATGCCATGATTGAATGTTCTCCAATTGGTAAATAATTTAGAAACAATGAGTTTGAATTTGATTTCGACAATTTGTGGTTAATTCCCTTTATGTCAAATTGAAATATGTTTTTGTGAAATAGATCTTTTACATTAAGTCTGATTTTTAATTGTAAAGAAGTGAAGTCCCACGGTATCTTTATGGTGTTTATACTGTTGTGCTTATTCACAGGCATTGCGGAATAACCATTTAAAAGCACATCAAGTAGCTCAATTTTGTATTTGGTCTTAGTTTCAAAATGGATATCGGAATTAATATAAGCTATTCCGCTAAATCCTCCCATAATAATGTCTCCATTGGGTAATAGAAGATGGGACCGGGATATATATTCATTAGTACCTATTCCATTTGTCTCATCAAGAATGATTATATTATTCTCTGCAGCAGAATAAACGTATAGGTTTTGACGGGTACCAATCCATACCCTGTCTTGATTATCTGCTATAATGGAAGTTGTCTCATTAAATAAAGTTGTATGGATAGTGTGTGATTTTTGAGATACTGGATTATAATGTATCAGTCCGCCCTCGGAAGCTAACCAAAAATTTCCTTTTTTGTCTATGCAAGCATCATTTATGACTTGATTTCCGCAATAAACGGTTTTAATTCTTTTAGTAGATAAATCGTATTCATAAATGTTTTTTGTATCTAAAAAATAGAACTTATTAGATTCTGGAACGATGATTAATGGAGAGTATCTATAGTAGTCTTTGCCGTTTTCCGCTATTTTCTCAAGTTTGTTTTCTGTTATGTCGTATATATAAATATGCTCAAAACTAATGATGATTTTATTTTTGGATAGTTGCTGCATATATGCGGATTTTCCGGAAGCGAAAATATGTTCATTCATTCCTTTATAAATGTGATCAAAAGAACGTATATGCCCATTTTTCTTATTAAATAGGTAAAATCCTTTATTATAAGAAAATAATAATATCTCTTCTGATGAAAATTCAACAATGGATGTGATTTTATCATTTTTTATCATAGGATAATGTTTAAAGGTATTTGTGGTAGAATCATAGCGGTTTATTCCCCCACCATCTATTCCAATCCAAATTATACCGTTGCTATCATGAAGAAAACTACTTACAACAGGGCCACTTAAGCCATATGGATTATTGAATGGAACATCTGAATATGATTTGATATAGACATGTTTTATACCAATTACTCCATTTGATACAGTGCCTGCCCAAATATTATTTGTCGGATCGCGATAAATGCGATAAATAGAATTGGCTGGAAATGAAGTTGAATTGCCTTGGATGTGATTTATCAAAGAAAAAGAGTTATTTTCAAGAGAAAGAATATTAATCCCACCACCATCAGTAGCAATCCATAGTTGGTTGTCTTTTTCTGTGATGTCATAAATCACATTATTTGTCAATGCGGAGTTTGTTGTTGTATAGTGCTTGATTATTTTATTGTTTTTATAGCAATATAGTCCTTTTCCGTAAGGACTAATCCATAATTGCTCTTGAGAATCCACGTAGATACAATTATAATTCTTATCCGTGAAGTTTACAGCCTTTTCTAGCTTGTTGGTATGTAAGTCAAATAGGTAAATGCCATTCCATAATGTATTTATTAAAATATATCTATCATTATAACGAACCATTTTTCTAAAACTAACCCAAGTTTTAGGCTGTTGTTCCAAATACAATATTTCCCATTGTTTAGTGGCATATTTAAATTTGTAGATGCAATGCTCTCCGCCAAATATTATACCGTCATCAACAAGTAAATATGAGGTAATATTAGGTCTTAGGTGTTTGTTTATGGTTATTCGTTGAAAATCATTGTTCTTTCGGTTATAAAGGCAAATCTCTTTTGTTGTTGCTACCCATAGATTGAGCAAGGAATCTTCTGCTATAAAGTTTATATAATTAGATGGAAGAGAACTTTCATCTTTTGTCTGATGTAAGTACTGTATTAAATGGTCGTTATCATAACGATTTAATCCGGCTTCCGTTCCTATCCACAAATCCCCTTGGTAATCGCTTATTATTGATGTAACTTTGGATTGTGAAAGCCCTTCCTTTATTCCTAGTTGTTTATAATAATAGAGATCGTTTTTTTTAGCTTTTATCGTATACATCATTCCCATAGATAGAATGAATAACAAACATACACGCAAGAAAGAGTTGTTGTTTAGAATATTATCAGATTTATAGTTTTCACAATAACCCATATTCATTTTTATTTAAGTTATAGATTAGATGGTTAATTTAACGTTGCCATATCTCTTCATAAAGGGATAAGAATATGCAAATATTCGTGGTACATTAATATCAGTGTTTATGAAAAGTCTGAAATTGCGTAAACGTATGTACAAAGGTAATATTAAATTTTAAAAAGATATTCTTTTAGACGTTTAATATGAAACATTGTGGGTATTGATAAAACTGTATGAAATGGAAAATGGTATATCATTGAATTTTTAGAATCGGAAACTCAATCCTCCCAAGAATTTGAATCCGTCCGTAGGATAACCCCAATAATATTGATATTTCTTGTTTAGCAGGTTATGTACTTGCGCATAAACGGATACTCCTTTGAATACATTATAGCTGGCTCCGATATGCAGATCGCTAATATCTGACATATTGAAAGATGTTGTTTCCTCCTTGCGGCTGATGTAATCAAAACCGGCATTCAGTTGAAGTGCAGAGGTGGGATGTACGTTGAGAGAGATGGATGCTTCATTTTCAGGCTTTACGGCAAGTAGATATTCGTTATTGTCACTGTTCCAGTTGCGGTATATGTAATGGGCGGACAGGGACAGTACATCTTTGTAGTCATAAGTTAATTTTATGCCGGCATAGACATTATCGGTGTGTATTTGTGTGAAAGCGAGCATGGTACTTACTGTTCCGATGCTTGTATCGGACAAACTTGAATAGGAGTAAAGCAAGTCATTCTTTAAATTCTGGTATCCACCGAACAGTTGGAACCATATACCTGGATAAGGGCTGGCTTTCAGTCCTAGGCTAGCGTTCAGTTGTTCATACGTGTCATAAGGACGGCGGTTGCTTAATTCGGCAGATGTTGTTGAAAAGTAAGAGTCTCCGTATGGACAAAGGCTTTCCAATCTTCGGAAATCATTCAGTTGCTTACCGCCAGTTGCTTTTGCATAAACAATGTAACTGTCCGAGAAAATGTATTGTGCAGTGACATCCGGTGAAATACGGAATGACTTGTCGAATCCGAAAGATAAATCTACATTGGCTCCGATGTGTAATTTCCAATCGTCATTATTCAATTCATAATATGGATTCACAAGTAGAGTCGTATAGTTCTTGAAATATTCATCTCCCGTAGATGGGTTCTTAGTGTATCCACTGTATAAAAGATTATTCATTTCCAATGCGATAGTAACGGATTGTTGATCGTTGATGGCTCCTGTGACATCACCTTTGGTGCGTATGATTGTTTCCTTGATGGCTGTATTTGCATCATTTTCACTGATCATATTGTGTTGGCGTTCGTACATCAACAGGTTCGTTTCTGCATTGAAACGCAGTGGTGCAGTCTCATCAATGAAATGAATACCCGCATGGAAGTCACCGGAGGTGAATTTCTGCTTGCTGTTGACGCTTCCCGGCAGGAAGTTGAAGTTGCTTAGCCCGAAGTTTCCGGCAATATTCAAGTCTAATTTATTGAACTGGTGCGTATAATCCACATTGGCACGTGTGCGGTAGTAAAAAGCATTCCATTTTTCGCCGTCTGTGTAAGGGAGAGTCAACTTTCCATCCATACCGTCCATTTGAAAACGTACATTCAGCTTATCTTTCTTCGACAGACGGAATAGATAATTGGCGAGGATGTCCAGATTGCCTAAATTGCCGTAACCGGCACGTACATATCCGGGGGCGCTTCCGGGTTGTATTTCTTTTCCGGTATAAGGATTCATCAACCCTGCCGGAACGGAAGTTGCCGGAAAGAATGTAGTGGCATATTCCACTTCTTTTTTGCTGACAGTCGGTTCTTCGACTTTAGGCAGGACGTTCACTTTGGAAGCATCCATGATGTCCGGATTGTATTCTTGTTCCACAACGACGGTACGATTCATGGTCGTATCTTTCGGCTGTGTCGTTTGGGCTAGGAGATGGGATGGCATGGAGATTGCCAATGTGATTCCACCTATTATATAAAGAGATCGTTTCATTTTAGTTTTATATTTTAGTTCTCAACTTTCAATTTTTAACTTTCAATTTGCTCAGTCTGCTTTCGATCATAGTTGCGATGTCATCGTTGCCTTGATAATTCTGTTGCAGACTCAACAGGTATTGGCGTGCATCCAAGTCTTTGCCCATGGCGGCATATACATCGGACAAAAGGACAAAACTGCGTGCCAGCCAATAAGCGTGTGGTGTACTTTGCTCTATGTAGTTGAGAAGTTCTTTCTCGGCGGCGTTGTATTCTTTTGCATCGTAAAGCGATTGCGCCACCAGATATTTGGCTTCAGCTCCATATGCATTACGTGTATCTTTGGCTAACTCACGCAAATCATCCACAGCTTTTTTATCGGCTTTCTGCTTGGTATATGCTTTGGCGCGATAATAAAGGGCTTCGTTTCTTAGCTCCGGACTAAGTTTGGCTTCTGCCAGCAAGTCGGTAGCAGCATGAATTGTTTCGATGTCGTCTCTCAGCAGAAAAGCGCAACGAAGTACTCCGGTTTCAGCAAGCTGGCGGCGTTCCACATTAGTTGCTTTCTCTTTCAGCATTTTATAGCTGGTCAAAGCGTCTGCAGTCTGTTGCTGATTGAACTGTACTTCGGCACGAAGAATAAGAGCTTCTTCTGCAAACGGATTGTTGGGGTATTCCAATAGCTTTCCGGAATGGAGAAGAATCATATCATAGTTCTTCTGTTCGCTTCCGATCAAGCAGAGATAGTAATGTGCGTTCAAGCTGAAAGCTCCTTCCGGGAAAGTCTGCAAGTATTTGTTGAAACTTGTTTTTGCTTCCTCCAGTCGTCCCCGCATATAGATTTTTTCTGCGGCAGTATATGTCAGAGAGTCCTGCTCATTGGCATCGAAGCGGATATGTCCCGGCATGGCATTGGCAAGAGCTGCAAATTCATCGATACGGTTGAGATCTACATAGATCGATTTTAGATCGCGCATAGCCATCCGGGCTTCTTCACTGCCCGGATATTTTTCGATAACTTGTTTATAGGCTTCGATTGCCTGGTTGTAATCATCCTTTTGATAATACAGCAAACCGATTTCTGCAGCGGCTTTTCTGCTGACAGGGCTTTCCGGATATTTGTTCATTAGTTCTTTAAAGGAAGTAATAGCCTGGTTATTGTTATCCATCAGCACATACGACCGTCCTTTTTCATAAATGGCATTCACAGCGTATGGAGAAGCCGGATATTTTCCTACCAGACGATTCAGTAGGGTGATTTTGCCGGAATAATCTTTCTGTAGACCGGACACAAGAGCCAATTGATAGAAAGAATAGTCTCCGGAGGGAGTATTCATTTGTTCGGCTTGTGAATAATAATGCTTGGCCTCTTCGAAATTGCGTACGTGTAGGTAACAGTCGCCAACACGGTTATAGGCATCGGCAAGCGCGGTTGTATTTTCTCCTTTCTCCAGCCGGATATATTTTTGGAAGTAGTGACTTGCCTGGGAATAATCTTTTCGGTGGAAAGCGATGTATCCTAAATTGTAATTGGCAAGTGCATACGTTTCATTGTTGGGTTGGGTTGTCAGTTGCAGATATGCATTGAAGTCACGTGCGGCTTCCGTCATACGGTTGAGGCGATAGTAGGATTCTCCGCACCAATAATACGCGTCTGCTTTCGTCTGACGGTTGTATTGTCCGATAGCTATGGATTGATTCAGGTATTTCAAGGCTTGTTCAAAGTTGGCATTGGCGAAGGACTGTGTACCTAACTGAAACAATATTTTCTGTTTGGCTTCCAATATCTGAGCGCTTGGCTTGGCTATCCGGTCGATGGATTTCAGGGCTGCATCATAACTACGGGTATTCATGTAAACTTCTACCAAATAGCTGCTGACTTTTTCAGCGTAAGGAGAAGTCGGAAATTCGTTCAGGAATTTCTCGAAAGCAGTAACGGATTCGCCGAAAGCGGAGAAAGAGGTTTCATGCAGGCAAAGAGCGTAATTGTAAGCTGCCTGTTCCTTGATTTGCATATTAGCATTGGAGGCGGCTGCTTGTTCGAAAGCCATACGGGCTTTGTTTTTTTCTGCCAGTTGCAGATAAGAGAGCCCCATGTGGAGGTATGCGTTTTGTGTAAGGGCGTCGTTGGTTGTTGTCACTTTACCTAATGTTTCGGCTGCTTTGGAATAGACTTTTGTCTGATAATAAGAAAGTCCCAGCATATAAAGTGCATCACGACGAGCTGCTGAGTGATCTTTATCAAGATATTCGTTAAATGATTCTACTGCTTGGTGATATTGTCCGAAGTGGTAGTAGGCATCTCCCAGAATGCGGTACATTTCTGCAGTATGTTCGTTGTTTGGATAGGCCGACAGATAGTTTTGTGCTACAATCTGTGCCTTATCGTAGTTTTGAAGCTGTGCATAAATTTCGGCAATGTAGTAGGGGACAAGTGCCTTGTACTTCGAATCGTCCTGTAACGGCAGGAAGCCTTTCAGTGCTTCGTTATAGCGTTTTTGCGTATAGCGGATATAAGAGAGATAATAATCACAGTCTTTGGCATATTTGGGACTGTTGGCACGTAATGTTTCAAACCAAATTGCGGCTTCTCGTAGATTATCGGTTTTCAGATAACAGGTAGCCAATTGGTAAGTGCAGTCATCCCGTTCTTCATTACCCAGCAGACCGAGGTCGGCAGAGTTGAAGAGCGCCAGTGCTTCGTCGTATTTTCCTTCATAGAAATAGCAGGAGGCTAATAGTGCATAAATACGGTTGGCGTAAGGAGTGTCCGGATAGCGGTCGAGATACTTGCGCAGGATTTCGATCCGGTTTTTGTCTTTCAGTTCATAAGCGGAACTGGCCAGCATGTATTCTGCGTCTTGAAGAAGGCTGGTGGCAGACTTTTGTTTTACAAATGCTTTCAGTGCTGGCAGGGCGGCTGCATAATTTTTTTCCTGGAAAAGTTCTTTCCCTTCTTTATAAAGGTTGTCGGTCGAAGTGAACTTATCACTTGTCTGGGCAAATCCTATAATAGGCGTGCAGCAGATAGCCGCACAAATGAGTCTAGTAATTTCTTTTTTCATAATCGGGTGTTTATGCAAAAGTACAGAATGAAAGGGGATATGTTTCTGTAGTTTGTTATATTTTAACGAATTATCTGCCAGATAAGAACTTTTTAAGTCCTCGGCGAATAGAATCCAGTCCAAAATCTTCCGAATTAATTTCGGAGAGAGGCAGGAAGAAAGCATCTGCTACATCATCCATGGCAGAGAAATGGCTCATGTTTTCTACAGTGCAGAGGAAAAACATATCGAGTGTGTGTACAGGAAAACCTGAATAAACATAAATATTGGGAAGTGTGAACTGGTAAACGGCTTTTTTAACTTTCAGCCCTGTTTCTTCCAGCACTTCGCGTGCAACGCCTTCTTCGCCTGTTTCATTCATATCGATGAATCCGCCGGGTAGGTCGAGAGTTCCTTTGGCTGGCTCTTTGGCACGTCGGCAGAGAAGCAGTTCATTTTTCTCATTCAAGATGAGTGCTACTGTGGCGGCAGAAGGATTG
>OOAK01000714.1_pt1 | contig 29214 bp, 16 predicted proteins | sample 1671811 | NCBI WGS metagenome assembly OOAK01 (sample SAMN06348195, study PRJEB24527) | human gut metagenome | biome: human gut; feature: ankylosing spondylitis patient; material: feces | host: Homo sapiens | place: China | collected 2015-10 | reverse complement strand
CGGAATGGTTCGGTTATCTGAATCGGCAGGGAGAAGTATTGCTGCCACTCAAAGGTGGGAAATGGAAAGGCTGCTTTCATGTACCAAGGGGATTATTTCAATGCTGGAAAGTACTGGAAGAGTTACGAGAAACAAATGAAATTATACATCCATGAAAATCAAATATCTAACATATAATACATTCTTATTTTTATTACCCTGATATGAACAGACAATACTTCTATATAATACTTACAATTTTTCTTTTTACAAGTTGTAGAAAGGATACTGGATCAAGTAACCCAGTATTAGAACAGATGTGCCAGAGATTATTTCCTCAACATGCAGATTCTTTTGAATTTGAATTACTAAATGACTCAAACCAGATGGATCGTTTTATACTAGAATCGGCACACAAGAAAATTCGCATAAAAGGAAATAATAATAATTCTTTGGCCGTAGGTCTTAACCATTATCTGAAATATTACTGCCATACGAATGTATCTTGGTATGCCTCTGATAGCATTGATATGCCCGAAGAGTTACCAGTAATTCCTCAACCAATATCTATCCGTTCTAAGTGTGACAATCGTTTCTTCTTGAACTACTGTACATTTGGATATACAATGCCTTATTGGAAATGGTCTGATTGGGAAAGGTTGATTGACTGGATGGCATTAAATGGAATTACGATGCCATTAGCTATCAGTGGACAAGAGACAGTATGGTATAAGGTCTGGAGCAAATTAGGATTAAACGATGAACAAATACGTTCATATTTCACAGGACCTGCGCACTTGCCCTGGCATCGTATGTCTAATGTCGATTATTGGCAAAGTCCCCTGCCGAAATCATGGTTGGAGCAACAAGAAGTATTACAGAAACAAATATTAAAGAGGGAACGCGACTTTAACATGACCCCTGTTTTACCTGCATTTTCTGGGCACGTACCTAAAGAACTTAAAGCAATCTATCCAGATGCCAAAATTCACGAAATGAGTCAATGGGGAGGATATGATTCAAAATATCGCAGTCATTTTATAGAACCAATGGACTCTCTGTTCAACATCATTCAAAAAATGTATTTGGAAGAGCAGACGGCAATATATGGCACAGATCATATTTATGGAATTGATCCTTTTAATGAGGTTGATTCTCCAAATTGGAATGAAGATTTCCTGGCAAAGGTTTCTAAGAAGATATATGAGTCCATTTATCAAGTAGATGCTGAGGCTAAGTGGTTGCAAATGACATGGATGTTTTACCATGATCAAAAGAAATGGACACAACCCAGAATCCGTTCTTTCCTGGAGGCTGTGCCAGATGACAAACTCATACTGTTGGATTACTATTGTGACAGTACAGAAATATGGAGGAATACGGAAATGTACTACGGAAAACCATATATGTGGTGCTACTTAGGCAATTTTGGTGGAAACTCCATGATGGTCGGAAATCTGGATGATGTTGATGTCAAAATTGAAAAACTCTTTGTAGAAGGTGGTGAGAATGTATATGGCCTAGGAGCTACCTTGGAAGGCTTCGATGTGAATCCTTTTATGTATGAATTTGTATTTGACCAGGCATGGGATTATCCGTTAACAACTGATCAATGGATTCAAAACTGGGCAAAATGCAGAGGGGGAAATCAAGATAGACATATTCTGAAAGCATGGGATTCATTACATAAAAAAATATATAAAAAGTATGCAACAGCAGGGCAAGCCGTTTTAATGAATGCACGTCCAATGTTAGTGGGCACAGATAGTTGGAATACCTATCCGGACATCACTTACAACAATCGTGACTTATGGGATATTTGGACAGAAATGTTGAAAGCCAGTCATATAAACAATACTGGATATCGATTTGATGTAATAAATGTAGGACGGCAAGTATTAGGAAATCTCTTTTCCTCGTTTAGAGATCATTTCACTCAATGTTATTCAGAAAAAGACATAGATGGAATGAAGAAATGGGCCGATCAAATGGATGCACTATTGATAGATACAGACCGTCTATTATCCTGTGAAACCAATTTCTCAATCGGTAAGTGGATTGACGATGCACGTTCTTTTGGAAAAACAGAAGCTGAAAAAGAATATTATGAGGAAAATGCACGTTGTATCCTGACAGTATGGGGACAAAAGGCAACCCAGTTAAATGACTATGCAAACAGGGGCTGGGGTGGATTAACTTACAGTTATTATCGTGAACGTTGGAAGCGCTTTACAACAGAAGTAATAACCGCTTCATCATCCGGCCAGAAGTTTGATGAAAAACAATTTTATCAATCAATTACTGACTTCGAATATGAGTGGACATTATCCAAAGAGCACCATCCTATAATTTCTGGAGAGAACCCGATATTGTTGGCCAAGACATTATCTGAGAAATATATGCAATATTTTTATTAAGTACATACCTCAAAATAATTATAAATTATAAAACAAAACAGCCTATGAATATAATACCGAACTTATAATTAGGGAAATTATCAAATCTAAAGAAGAAAAAAATACAGAATTACTTAACTTTAAATTATTAATGTATGATGTCGGACTTACGAAAAAACATTTTTTCAATTAAAATCTGGACTGTTACGACATTCTGTTTATTATCACTAGTAAACATGAACGCCAGTAATACTCTCGCTCATTCTTTACAAAAAGATGAGATCAAAGTAGTAAAGGACAATCCTGGCAAGAAAGTAACAGGAAAAGTCTTGGATGAATTTGGAGAACCTATTCCCAGTGCATCAATATTGGTAGAAGGACGTTCAAGGGGAGTTATCACTGACTTGGACGGAACATTTGTGATAGAAGTCTTGCCAACAGATAAACTAGTCGTTTCTTTTCTTGGAATGGAAACGCAGACTATTTTGGTGGGTAAGCAAACAAATATCGTAGTTAAAATGCAACCCCAAACAGCAGAACTTGACGAAGTTACCGTAGTAGCATATGGTAAACAGCGAAAAGCAAGCGTTATTGGTGCCATCAATACAGTTTCGATGAATGAGCTGAAAATGCCTGTTGCTAAATTGAGTTCCGGTTTGGCCGGACAGTTGGCTGGTATAGTTGTCATGCAGCGTTCAGGTGAACCGGGTGCAGGTGCTGATTTTTGGATTCGGGGTATCAATACTTTCGGTGCAGGCAACAAACCTTTAGTGCTGGTTGATGGAGTAGAACGTAGTATGGACCTTGTAGATGTTGAGGATATCGCTTCTTTCTCTATTCTGAAAGACGCTACCGCAACAGCATTATATGGAGTGCGTGGAGCCAATGGTATTGTACTTATCACGACAAAACGTGGAACCGAATCAGCACCTAAGATTAATGCACGCGTAGAATATGGTTTTACCAATCCAGTACGTATGCCCGAATTGGCTAATACGGAACAATGGATCAATTATTATAATGATATTACTTTGGAATCATCCGGACGCTTGGCTATACAACCTGAAGAAAAAGCAAAATACCTGAATAATACAGATCCGGATCTTTACCCGAATGTAGATTGGATGCAAACATTGTTTAAAGACTTCTCCAACACCACACGCGTGAATATCAACGTTACCGGGGGATCTCCTAAAATACGTTATTATGTAGGCGGCTCCTTTTATTCGGAAGGCAGTGTATTCAATATTTCGGATAAAGACCGCTACGATGCTTCAATGCGCTATAACAAGTTTAGTTTTCGTTCAAATATTGATATCAATGTAACTTCATCTACTGAGCTGAGTCTCTCACTGTCCAATCAATATGAGACCAAGAACCGTCCTTATGGTTCACTATCAGATTTGTATGCTTATATGATCCGTACTTCTCCGATAGCTACTCCTACTATTTATTCAGATGGCACTTTAGCTAAACCAAGTACGGGTACCAATCCTTATAACAGCCTGAATAACTCTGGGTACTCGCAGGATTTCTTCAACAATGCGCAATCACTTATTTCGCTTACACAGGATTTCTCAAAAATGGTAACTCCGGGATTAAAAGCCAATGTTAAGTTCTCATGGGACGCCTACAATGCGCATACACTAAACCGCATTGTAACACCATCTACCTACTATGCAACAGGACGTGATGAAGAAGGAAATCTTGACTTTGTAAGGAGTACTGAAGGTAGTGATTATATGAAACTCACACGGACGAATTCGGGCACACGTACTATCAACTTTGAAGCCTCAGCCAATTACGACCGCCTCTTTGGAGAAAAGCACCGTGTTGGAGCCTTGTTTCTTTTTAGTATACGTAACTATACAGACAATTTCCCGGGTAATTATGTAGACGCTTTTGCCCACAAAAACATCGGTATTGCCGGTAGAGCTACTTATTCATATTACGACCGTTATTTTGCTGAATTTAACTTCGGATACAATGGCTCTGAGAATTTCGCACCTGACAAACGTTTTGGTTTCTTTCCCTCTTTTGCTATAGGATATATGCTAAGCAACGAAGCTTTCTGGGATCCGTTGCGTTCTACTATCCACCTGTTGAAAATCAAAGGTTCGTATGGAGAAATAGGTAATGACCAGATTGGCGGAAACAGACGTTTTGCATTCAACTCCACCATGAAAGAAGGACAATACGGCTATATTTTCGGAACGAATCCCGGTAGTGGAAGTATCGTAGGTATTTCTACAGGTATTCCGGGAAACCTGAATGTTTCATGGGAGAAAGCTCAAAAAGCGAATGTGGGACTGGAACTTGGCTTATTTGACCAGCTTAAATTCCAACTTGATTATTTTTATGAAAAGCGTACCGGTATCTATATTCAGCAAGAAAGTGTTCCTTCAATCGTCGGTCTCAATGAAACCCAGTATGTGAATCTTGGAGAAATGAAGAATCAAGGTTTCGATGGTTCTATGGAGTATGAACAACGATTTAATGACTGGTATGTCTCTGCCCGTGCCAATTTCACTTACAATCGAAATAAAAAGTTGTATGATGATAAACCGACTCCTATATGGCCCTACCAAAGTGAAGCTGGATTTGCCTATCGTCAGCAACGCGGTCTTATAGCTCTAGGTCTTTTTGAGTCAGAAGAAGATATAGCCAATAGCCCCAAACAAAACTTTGGAAACGTTCGTCCTGGTGATATTAAATATAAAGACATCAATGGTGATAACGTTATCGACGCATACGATAAGGTAGCGATTGGCTATACGGACGTACCGGAAATAAATTATGGATTTGGTATTAGTCTGGGCTGGAAAGGATTTGACGCTTCTCTGTTTATGCAGGGAGTAGGAAATGTGACTCGTATTATCGGTGGAGACGCTCTTTATGGTGCCTCTGATAATATAGAGCGTTTAGGACAGATTTACGCAGATGTAGCCGAAAAACGTTGGACAACCAGCAATCCTAATCCTAATGCTACTTATCCACGGCTTTCTATGAGCAAGGTAGAGAATAATCTTCAACCCTCCACCTACTGGCAACGTAATATGAGTTTTCTTCGTTTGAAAAATGTGGAGATAGGATATACCCTTCCGAAGCATATTTATAAACGTCTGGGCATGTCATCAATTCGTGTTTATGCACAGGGTGTCAACCTTTTGACATTCAGCAAATTCAAATTGTGGGATCCCGAACTCGATTCCAACTATGGAAATATATATCCTCAGATGAGAACAATCACCTTAGGTCTTAATCTTAACTTTTAAAGTATATTAGAACTATGAATAAAAAGATACGAATTTTAGGAATATTCCTATACTTCACCGTTGCATTCAGCTTTGTATCATGCAACGATTATCTGGATGTGACTTTGCTCGACCAGCTTACACAAGACGAAACCTTTAGTAAGCGTGTCTCTACCGAACAGTATTTAGCGCATGTTTATAGCTACTTGCCACGGGAATATGAATATCTGGAAGAAGGAAGCGCAGTTCCCCGTAGTGATGAAGCCATGTTCTCCTGGTATCAGTGGGTCAACTACCTCTCTTTCAATAATGGATCATGGGGACCTTCTACTCCAAACTATAATATTTGGAAAGCAAAGTATACAGGCATAAAACAAGCTAGTATATTCATGAACCATGTTGACGAATGTTTGGAGATTGACTCTGAAACGAGACGTATAATGAAAGCAGAAGCACGTTTTCTGCGAGCTTATTATTACTTTGAACTATTCCGTCAATATGGTCCTGTGTATATCTGGGGAGACATCGAATCGGATGAACTTATAAAACCGGAAACGATAGACCGTCATACAGTTGATGAAAACGTAAATTTCATAGCTGAAGAATATGATAAGGCTATTGCAGAACTTCCTGCAGAGATCAGAGATTTCACAAAATGGGCAGGACGTATCACCAAGGGAGCGGCAATGGCTGCCAAAGCGCGTTTAATGCTCTATGCCGCCAGTCCATTGTATAATGGATGCGATCTTTATAAAGGACAAATGAAGAATCTGTATGGTGATTTCCTTTTTCCACAAAGTCCCGATCCTCAAAAATGGGAAAAAGCCGCTAAAGCTGCCAAAGACGTTATAGATATGAACATCTATGAATTGTACAAAGACCAGACTGAAGCAGACCCTTTACTGCGTGCCATCAAATCTTATCAAGGAGTTCTTTTTGAAGAGTGGAATAAAGAAACGATCTGGGGTGCCTGGGGACGTAATCCTACTAATACTGGACTCGGGGCTATAGGTTTCTATCTGTATAGCCGGTGCATGCCTCCTAGAGTTTGTGAATTGGGTGTCGGTGGCTTCTGCCCGTCTCTGAAATTAGTAGATACTTATCCGATGGCTAAATCCGGAAGATATCCTGTTACCGGATATGATAATAACGGGAATCCTGTAATTGATAAGCAATCGGGATATACCAATACCGGTTTTACAGAAAATTTTAAGCAGCCGGGAGCCAGTTTTGCACCTGGATTTAAAGCGCATAATAGCTGCGTCGGACGTGACGCCCGTTTTTATGCTTCTGTATTTCCAAATGGTTTTTATTGGATCAATCAATATAAAGGCATAAAACAAGTTACCTTTTTTACGGGAGGATCGTCCTCGTACTTAGAATCCGGAGATTGTGTCAAAGTCGGATATCTGTGGAGACGCCCACTCGATCCTGCTCTTAATACAGAAAGTGGCAGTTGGGGAACCGTATTCTGGCCCTATTTCCGTTTGGCCGAAATATATCTTGACTATGCTGAAGCTTGCAATGAGAAGCCCGAACGCAATGAAACGGAAGCATTGAAGTATATTAACCTTGTTCGCGAACGTTCCGGTTTAAATGCCCTCGAAACAGCGTATCCGGAAGTGAAAGGCAATAAGGATTTGTTGCGGATGCTGATTCAAAAGGAACGCATGGTAGAATTAGCCTTTGAGGGACACCGATATTATGATGCCCGTCGCTGGATGATTGCTCAACAAGAGTTTCCCGGACCGGAATATTCTCTTAATTTATTGGCCACTTCATACGAAGATTCTTGGTCGCGGACATCAAATGTTTGGAAAGGTGGTCCTCGGGTATTTGAGCCTAAGCATTATTTCTTCCCTATCAATCAAGAACAATTGAGTGAAATGAAGAATATTACTCAGAATTACGGATGGTAAATATATGTAATGGATATAAATATGAAAAAACATAAGACAATACAATTCATAGCTGCTGCACTTTTTATTGCATCGGCATGTACTGATGATCGTGATAATCTCATGGTTAATGATCAAATCGGACTATTGCATTCTACCTATACAGAAACGGAGATATTCCGTGGTATGGATACCCCCTATCAATTATTTGTTATCAAAAGTGGGAAAGGAAAGCAGGAGACAGAAGTTTCCATTTCTGTTGACGAGACTGTTCTTCAGAGTTATAATACGGATAATGGAACATCGATCCAATTATTGCCTTCCGATTGTTATACCATTCTTCAGCCTGCTCTGCGTCTCAACGATTCCGACTATCGAAAAGCTTTTGATATTAAATGGAATGCCGACCGTCTATCCGATCTTCTTTCTACGGGAAAGGAATATGGCTTGCCCATACAAATGAGTGTGGTGCAAAATTTTATCTCTGCAGATGATGAGCGACTAAAAACCATTATTGTACCTACTATTAAGGAACCTTATTTGCAAATGGATGTTCCTGGTATGAGTCCGGTTACTGATTTTATGCCGACTTTCGGCGATTTGAATGAAAGAGAACTGTTCGTAAAGATAAGAACTAATTATTCTAATGACGAAGATATTTCATTTCAGATTGAAGTCGATCCTCAGTTAGTCATTGATTATAATACCGCTCATGGCACAGCTTATAAAATGTTGCCGGAGAGTTCCTTTACTGTAGATAATAAAGGAGTTATATTAACAGGCATGAAGGAAACATTCATTAAAATTAAATACCACAAGAAAGGGTTAATACCGGAAGAGGGTACTTATTTATTTGGTGACTATGTACTTCCACTACGCATTACTTCCGTTTCAAAATATGGTATAAGTCCTGATGCTGCGTCCAAACTGTACACAGTTAAATTCCAACCGGACCCAATAGACAAGAAAGGATGGAGTGTTATAGATTTCAACAACTGTTGTACCCAAGACGGCGGATGGTATCTGAATATGGGATGGGGAGTGGAATCATTGATAGACAATAATTCTGGCACACAATGGCTATGCCGATGGGATGTAAAAGAGCCCTTGCCCTATTACTTTGTATTTGACATGGGGAAAGAATATACATTATTCAGATTTGGATTTGCTAACCCTGTTGCACCAGCAGCACACGTTTGGGCAGGCACATCGAAAGCCGGTTATGTAGAAGCTAGTATTGATAACGAGAATTGGGTTAAATTAAAAGACTGGACTTCTCCCAAAATCGGAGAACCCAACGTTAATATGGATGTTCCTGCGACACAAGCCCGATACATTCGTTTTGTAATAACTGATACCTATCCGACTTATGACGGGCTGAGAGTTAGTCTTGGTGAAGTTTATGCTTGGGGTATGTAACTAAAAACATGAAAATTATGAACTATTTCTCACTATATCTAAAAGGATTGATATGTTTCTGTCTGTTATTTATTACTATGGATAGTCATGCGCTATCCATAGATAAAGGATATAGACAGAATAAAATAAAAGATCTGGCACTTATTTACCAGGGAGGAGTGCATCGTATTGACTGGACTTCGGATCAATTTCTCCCCTATGTGGTACATCAGTTTGCAGATGGACATAAAGACTGGTTATTTGACGGATTCTTGTTTTTGGAGTTCACAGATGGGAAAGGCTGTGGCTTTGCAACACGCTACTCAGATAAAAATGCAAGAAAAAAAGAATGGCTATGGTTATTAGATCGTCTTTTTGAAGATGGAAAAGCGCTGTCTGCCTTAGATCGATGTATCGGAACACAGATTAAAGAAATTGGAAAACCGGATTTTACTCATCAGATAGTACTATGTCTTCCGGAAGTTCTTCCCGGACAAAAAGATTGGGGAGAAGTGGATGGCGAGCCAATGGACTTTTCCAGACAAGAGGATCAGGTGAAGGCCACCCGTTGGTATATCGATGAGTTAATGAAGCGATTCAAACAGGCAAAATACAAACATCTGAAACTATCAGGTTTCTACTGGCTGGCAGAGGATGTTGATTTCACTAAAGATCTGTCAGTTCCATTAAGTAAGTATATTCATTCAATGAACAAAACATTTTGCTGGATTCCGTATTGGCAGGCAAAAGGCTACAACCAATGGAAAGAATTAGGCTTTGATATTGCTTATCAACAACCGAACCACTTTTTTAAAGCCTCTATTCCCGATAAAAGATTGGAAGAAGCATGTCAATCTGCCGCCACTCTGAACATGGGGATGGAACTTGAATTTGACGAAAGAGCATTGTTTGATGCCAAGGACTCGTTTTATAATCGTCTGGTAGCGTATATTGATCATTTTGAAAGACAACAAGCCTTCCGTACATCTGCAATGGCCTATTATAGTGGCAATCATGCTGTTCTTGATATGTATAAATCAACGAACCCGAAAGATCATGAAGTCATGGACAGACTGGCTAATCTGATTGTATCAAGACGTGGCAAGCAAAAAAAAGAATCTCATCAGACCAAAGTTATTGCCCATCGTGGATTCTGGAATACACCCGGATCTGCACAGAACTCGCTAGCAGCTTTAGTGAAAGCTGATTCAATAGGTTGTTACGGTTCGGAATTTGATGTATGGCTGACAGCTGACGATGAATTGATGTTGAATCATGACGGATGGCATGAAGGATACTCTCTGGAGAAAACATCTTCTGACGTGCTACGCACTTTAAAGTTAAGCAATGGAGAGAATATGCCAACTTTAGAGCAGTTCCTTGATAAAGCGAAGAAACTTAAAATACATCTGATACTGGAAATGAAACCTCTCAGTACTCCGGAACGTGAAACGAAAGCCGTTGAAATGATCCTAAAGTTAGTGGAAGAGAAAAAATTGACTCACAGAGTAGAATACATCTCTTTTTCCCGTCATGTGATGTGTGAGTTTATACGTCTGGCACCTCCTAAAACTCCAATTTTGTATTTGGGACAGGATATTTCGCCCAAGGAACTGAAACAATTGGGAGCTACCGGGGCAGATTACAATTATTGGGCTTATCATAAAAATCCGGATTGGTTGAAAGATCTGAAAAATTCAGGGATGACCTCCAATGTATGGACTGTAAATATCCCTTCTGAGATGCAATGGTGTATTGACAATGGTTTTGATCTGATAACCACAGATGCACCGACAGCTTTCTTAGGCTTATAATAATCATTTGGATAATATGCTGATGGAATCTGCCATCAGCATATTATATTTATACTGTTTATACGGACAAGAATAACAAAACAATGAAATCAATTAATATCATAGCAATCATGCCTTTTCTGGCATCATCTTTCATGACGCAAGCTCCTGTTTATCAAGATGTGAATCACCCCATTGGAGACAGAGTGGTAGGCGTATGGAAAACTAACAGCAAACAAGAAAGTCATGTCAGTTGACGAAACAATAACTTTCAGTTTAGCTGTCAAGAACACAGGGAACCGTGAAGGACAGGAAATTGTTCAGCTTTATATCAGAGACATAAAGTCTTCTCTTCCCCGCCCGGTGAAAGAATTAAAGAGATTTAAGAAAGTAAAATTAATGCCGGGTGAAGAAAAAATAGTTTCTTTGTCTATTGATAAAGAGGCATTAAGCTTTTTTGATGCGGAAAAACATGAATGGATTTGTGAACCGGGCAAATTTGAAGCTATCATAGCAGCATCAGCTATGGATATCAAAGATGTTCTCAAATTTGAATTAAAATAAAGATAGAAGCCATGACGAAACGTTTAATCCTTGCATTCGTATTTTTATCCTGGCACTTAGTAGCCTGCTCGAATGGAGATTCGGGAATTTCTTCCGGACTCCCGGATAAGCCTTCTGCGGAAGAAGACTCTCCCGGGACTGAAACGATATCCGAAGAAATGAGAGTGAAAATAACCGGCGAAGATTTATATATATCAGCCAAGTTAGATGCCAAAACCGATATTCTTTATTGGTTCAAGAAGTGTATGTTCAATGAACTGTTCACATTTTATAGAGTAGGAACAATTGACAACAATATGCCTGCTCCTGCCACTCTGCCCGATGTTTCTCCGACTTCTCTTCTGAATCTGGCTTACAGTGACAATATCGGTCCTTTTAATATAACCGGATACGGGTGGTGTGGAGGAAATCATCCCTATCTGGATGAAGTTACTCAAACTGCCCGCAATATCGGTTATCGTATTTATATCGACGGAAAAGAAATAAAGACAGATCTATCGACTCTGACAAAAGAGATAAAGATTGAAGTAATCAATGAAATAATGAACCCTTCCAAAGCCGATACCAGTAGTGGAAAAACACTTCTGAATGAGATCTTATGTATTGAGACTGTCAATTATTCTATTTATAGAAATAACATTCAAGTCTTGGTTACTCATGAATTTCAAAATGAGTCTCCCGTGACAGTACAAATGTATTACGGAATGCAATCTATGTTTGACAAGGAGACACATACATTAACTGCCAATGGCAAGTATGTGGACTGGACAGTACAAAAGGATGTTTCTACCTTTACAAAGAAAGAGTATCCGTCATTTCGCCGTTTCATTGAGAAAAGCGCAAATGCGTATCAATCTTCTTATCTGTTTGCCGACGGATTGGGAAATCATGAAGAAATATCAGATGATGATATTATATTCATAGGAAATTCCAGCAATAAGACGTACCACAAGATTATAGCTGATAGAGAACACAAAAAGGGGGATATTATTCATTGGAGCGGAGTGTATACCTGGTTTAAATCTCCTGTTTCTGATGATGATGATTTGCTGTGTTATGAAGGTGTTATAGATAATAAAAAGGTCCTTTTTATAGATTGCAAGAAGAGTGTCGACAGGACAATACAGTTGCCTGTCGATTATACTAAGAAGTCTTTTACGATTATAGAGAAAAGTAAATCAATAACAATTACCGGTAATAAAGTAACAGCCAAAGGACTTAGAATTGTATCCGACGGGTCCGGAAGTTGTGTGATTACCTTTGATTAATTTAGAAAACGATATGTGGAAAAATGTGTTAGTTCTGGTCAGCCTCTGTCTGTTGTTTGAAGATGTAAATGCTCAAACTACCAAGAACAGATACTATAAAGCTAATGATGAAAACGTTTCTTACGTGGGACGTACGGAAATACAGAGTGATGGTTCTGTTTCTTTCGACTGGACCGGTACTTATCTTCGTACCCGACTTTCGGGAGGAGAATTGTCTATGAAGATTTCAGATACTGGTATTAATTATTACAATGTTTTTGTAGACAGCCTTTTACACAAAACGGTAAAAGTATCCGGTAAAGATACTTTGATTAATTTCATTTCCGGCATGGATAAAGGCATCCATCATGTGTTGATTCAAAAACGTACGGAAGGGGAATGGGGAAAGACAACCATTCATCAATTTGTGCTTCATAATGAAGGAGAACTGATGAAAGAAACTGAGTGCCCGTCCAGACATATCGAATTTATCGGTAACTCGCTGACGTGTGGCTATGGTGTAGAAGGGAAAGACCGTAGCGAACCTTATAAAGCTGAAACGGAGAATTGCAACTTATCTTATGCCACTATTATCGCCCGCTATTTCAATGCCGATTATACGCTTATTGCACATTCCGGACGTGGAGTTACGGAGATGTTCCTATATTATGCATCAGTCCGGCTATTGCTCAACGGCAGATCGTTCAATACATGGAGTGTATGCGCAAAGACTTGAATGATAAAAAAGTTTATATAGCAGTTCTTCCCGAAGGCCTTTGTGATTCGACTACAGACCTAGGAGCAGCATGGCATCCCAATTACAAAGGTCAAATGAAAATGGCTATGTCATTGATTCCTTATATGTCAACTATTACAGGATGGCCATTGAAAAAGGAATCGTTTTATTAAGACTTACCATGTTATATAATTATCAAAATGGCATTTTGTCATTTTGATAATTATAAACTCTCTAACGGACGTATTTCCATCGTTTCATAGGATAGAGAATAAAATGACAGAGATTTGCCGTTACAGGAAATCACTTTGTTGCGAATATGCATCTAGATGTATTCTTTTTGCGTTATTTTTCACACTACTATGTAATATCTTTCTCTTTTTATATTACTTTGCATCATTCTGATTAATATTTTTCATCCTAAAACAAAGTCTAATAAATAAGATACCCATCATTTTAGAGCTAAAATATGCTCCTTTTAAACGGACTTAGCGTTGCTTTTAAAGCAATGGGACGTTCCTTTAAAAGCAACCTTATGTTTATTTACAATCAACCTTATGTTTTAGCTCAATCAACCTTATGTTTATTTCAAACTATACGGCGTTTTTTATGCAAATGACCGCTCGTTTATTCATAATCATGCATATTAATTCATGATTTTATGCATATCTCTTTCTATCTTTACTCATCTATCAAAAGATAGAAATAGCAAAAACAGGAAAATAAGGAAATTATGCTTCCTGTTTTGCTATTTATCTATCATTTTGTTTTCTGTTTAATTTGTTTTTAATGCCTGTTATTATACTGTGGGTATATCTATTGAATGATGTCAAGTTCTCCAAAACCACTTGATCTTAGTAAAAAACATCGTTACCAAGACAGCTAAAGACGTAATGATTACTCCCTGAAGGAATCCGAGCCACGCATTCTGCTGGAAGTAAGACAACAGCGAGACAAGTCCCAGTATATTAGCCAACGGCATAATGAATAAATCACTAACCACGTAAGCGATCATCGGATTCTGCCCGGACATAACAAGAAAGCGGCTACTTCGCACACATCTGAAATAATCACAGACAAGACTTAAGAATAAGAGCGCAAGGAATGCTAGACCGGAAGTTACAAAGAAATAACTAAAAGTGGCAGGATCTTTCTTGATACCTTCTTGAAAAGGTTCAAAACATAGCCCCAAAAGAAGAAGATATGCTCCGGCATTAAATAGCTTTTTCCATAACAAAGCGATTACCTCTGCCGGACGTAAGAATATAAATTTGCCAATCAATAACAGCACAAGTGTCGCTAATAAATTCACTGCCAACATACGGGTGTAAAGCCCATAGAGATTAAATACAATAATCACCATAGTCAATATCAGTAACGCAATTCCTATCTTACGGTATTGCGGTGAAGCCGGCTGTTCGGTATCTTTTCGGCCCTTCATCCATTCCATCAAGTACTCACCGGCAATACTGCCGGGAATTACAATAAACAGATATTTCAGATAATCAAACCGATACATCCAGGGAAAAGGAGTATAATTGAATACCACCTGTGTCCAGGAACCTTCGACAGTACTTCCCAAAATGACAGCCATCAGCAGCAATAAAACGCCCAAACGCAACCATCGGTTATGCATCGTAAAAATGTAGAGCACAGAACCGAAGATGGCCATATTGGCTAACAACAGAATAATAATATTACTAAAATACAGACTGAACGTTCTTCCATCGGCATAAGAAGTAGTAAGCATCATGATTACTGCAATTCCGTATGCAGCTATCTTTATGCCGGTATGTGCCCAGTCCGGCATTTTCAAAGGAATGCGCATGAACATCGGAAACAGAACCGCAAAGCAAAGAATAGCCAGCAACCAGGCTCTGATGTCCTGCGGAGAACTCAGAACATACGGATAAAAATGCTGAATGAAGATGGCAAAGAAAGTCAGTTGTACTCCACGTTTCACCGCTTCATATACTAATTTCAGTTTAGAATCACCTTTCTCTGCACGCTTACCTATGGAAAAAGGGAAAGCTGCTCCCATCGCAAACAGAAAGAAAGGAAAAACAAGGTCTACCCATGTAATGCCGGGCAAAGAAGGATTGAATATATGATCAGGTGGCGGCGTCTGCGCATGACTCATCCAACCGGGGAGCACCTGCGTTACGATGGTAGCAGAAAGTACCATCGTAATAATCGCATATCCTCTCAAAGCGTCTAATGCATAGGCCCGGTTATTCATAAGGAACCTCCTCTTTTCATTCCTTCCTCTACTTCTTTCCACAGATTTTTGGTAATGATATGTACGATGTCAAATACCATTAATCCATCCGAACGGCGAAGGTTCATCTCTATTGTTTCCGAAAGTTTGGCAGGGTTGTCATAGAATTGGTCCACCAGAATACCTCCCATAAATTTATTACCTTTCAATATCTGACGTAAATGCTGACATGAGCCTTCTACACAATACCACGTACCGGATTGAGCCTGCGAATCAGTTTCGTTCCAGATACTCCGGTTCGTTTTTCTGTATTCCTCGATGGTTATGTCCGTATAATAATTACCGGTAGCATAAAGGTCTATCAGCTCGGCATAGCCATAATTTTTATATTCGGGTGTTGCCCAGCTGAAATCTTTGCCCGGATCATATTCTTTGCTAGCAAAGTTTACGCCTACTTCATAATAAGATGGATACCAGGCACCGGTGTAGGTGCCGAAAGAAACGTCAGGGTTGGCTGCCTTTACTTCTTTACGGGCAAGCGCCATGAAATCAGTAATGTTTTTAGTACGCCATTCCAGCCATTTCCGGAAATATTTTCCTGGTTGCGTTATGTATTTCCCATCTGTATTTTTAGTCCAACGAAAAATATCTTCGGGGAAGTTTGCGACTTTTTTACCTATGTATTCTTCAAACTTCTCACGTGACAATGAAGAAAAATCAGCGGTTATTCCATCGTAACGTACCCGGTCGAGCATCAGACCGTCCAGGTCGGGATATTTGGTCACGACTTCTTTCAGAACATTCAGGATATGGGTACGATATTCTTCGTTCAAAGGATTGATCATGGCACCATATTTATGCTTCTCTTCGGTGATTGGAATGATTCCTTTATCGGGAGTGTACACCATCGAAGCCCATTCCGGATGTCCGCTATATACCATTCCACGGTCAAAATAGTTGTGTCCGGCGCAGAATACATTCAATGAGGCGTGTATCTCTAGTCCCAGTTCGTGTCCTTTTTTGATAAAGTATTCCAGATAGTCAAAATCACTGGCTTTGGCTCCTTTCCATTCTTTCATTTGCGGAGCATACTCACTTTTATATAAAACTTCTCCTGTGATCGGGCGAATGTCGACAACCGCATGTGTAAAGCCCAGCGATTTGATTTTTTCCAAATAATAATCAATCGAATCTTTATGACTGAAGCGCTCAAAGTTTGCTTCGGCATCAATCCACATTAAGGCCGGTTTCTTTTTGATGACGATCCGGAAAGGAGAAGCCGGAAGCCCGGCATTATTGCATAATTCCCCCTGCATATAATTCCGGAAACAGTAGCGGACTTCTGTCGGGTCACTAACAGAATCATTCCATACTTTCACAGTAGATGTGCCATTGATGACCTCCGCCTTCGCTGGTCGGAATATGCCATCGGAACCTACGATCTCAAAACCTTTTACATTCTGATTTTCCGGAGTCAGTCCTTCCTCTCCATATTCAAAGTCTATTTCTACGGCATTTCCCTGGATACGATAGGTCTTGTAGACAGGACCGGAATATTGGAATCCTTTTTGGCCGTAAGTCTGGGCTAGTGCCCAATAAGCTAACCGCTCTCCAACCTTGATCTTATAAGGTGAATGTATAAAGAGTTCGCTGCCTGCGTCTCCGGTGGTCACCATTCCCACTCCGGGAACTTCCTTCATCAGCTCCAACTGACATTGACGGAACCATGCCCAATCCAACTTGTCATTCCCTTCGGACTTCCAGGGAGCAATCTGGACATAATAAAATGGCATTTCAGCATTATGAAAGAAATTTCTCCATTGAGAGACCATGGCGGGAAAAAGCTTTTTATAAAGAGCAGGATCGGGAATATTCGCCTCGCCTTGGTACCAGATAACTCCTTTGACAGGGAATCCTTTCCATGGATTTACCATAGCGTTCCACAACAGGGTAGGCGTCCCGGCAGCCCATTCGAATTTATCCTGATTTGTATCCGGCAAGGTTACTTCGGAAAAATGAGATAAGGTTTCTTTGTCCATCCATGCTTCGATCTTTGACATACTCCAGGAGCAATGTATTAATCCTACAGGCACGTCCAAAGATTGTTGCAACAGATTGCCGAAGAAATAAGCTGTTGCACTGAAATCGGCCACTTCTTCCGAAGATGCTTCACTCCATTGTCCGTCTATTCCTTCTTCTTTCGGAGTCGTGCTCCAATCGTTCTTTACGGTGTAAAGTCTTAATGGTCGTTTAGGATTAGCGGACACGATATAGGGCTGCGAACCATAGACCGGTTGTCCGCGGAACCCTTTTACCGGCATTTCCATATTCGACTGTCCGGAGCAGAACCAGACTTCACCGATCAGGATATTTTTTAAGGTCAGCTCTTCTCCGTCCGAAAAAGTAATGGTATATGGTCCGCCGGCTTCCGGAGTCGGAAGAGCCAGTGTCCATTGTCCGTTCCGGTCACAATCTGCATAGATTTTCCGATGATTCCATGAAGCGGAAGCATATACACGTTTTCCGGGAGTAGCCTTTCCACGAAAAGTAACTTCTGCTTGTTGCTGCAACACCATGTTGTCTCCCCAAATGGAGGTCAGGGTTACTTTAGCTTCTGTTTTCAGAACAAAGAACAAACTTATAAGTAGCCAAAAGTATCTGTTTCTGAACATATGATTTTAGTTTATTTGTTTTCAATAGTTTGAGTATATACATTACCAAAACGGTCAGTCACCTTAATCTCTAGCCTTGCGTTTGGGTCATGAGGAGTTGCATGAAAGAGATGCTCGGTGAGAACCGGAGATATCCAGTCATATTTCACCTTTTCCTTATCCGAACAGATGGCTTTTGCCATAGGATCATATCCTTTGTACTTTTGCATTTCGCCCATCCTTTGTCCATTTTCATACCATTCTACCTTCCACAGATCATCCCAGTTCCATACATTGGCTATGATATCAGAAGGATATTCATCCGACGATCCTGCCGGATAAGCATGAAACTGGTGTTCCAGCGGATAACCTGCGCTTTTATAAATCCACTTCAATTGATTTCCGTTCACTTCATATATACCGTAACCTCTGGGAGTTCCGTCTACATTGATATCCGCACGCCACCAAGTGCCACACACTGCTGCCGTATTATGCTCCATCAACGAATCATTGAAACAAACGTTCGTATTGAAATGGGTATGCCCGGAAATGATATGTGCATTATAGCCTTCCAAGAGTTTATATAGTGCGGCTGTATTCACTGTTTCATCCTGATCCAAAGTATTATATCTTAACTTTTTCTGAAGGCTGGAAGGAATGTGCATGACCACAAATACCAGCTTATCCCTGGACACATATGAAAGGTCTTTTTCCAGCCATGTAAAAGTCCGTTCATCAATATATCCGATATACTGGTAGTCACGATTGACATAGAAACAATTGTCGAGTACAATGTAATGGGCTTTTCCTTTATTAAACGAATAATAGATGGGGCCAAAATAACTTTCAAAAGTACGGTACGAGTACTCAAAAGTACGTCCTCCATAAGTCATGTCATGGTTGCCGATAGCACGATAAACGGGAAAGTCCAAAGTAGATACGGTATTAATGTAAGATGGATACAAAGAAGGGGTATCGCCCACGATGTCTCCACAATCAATACCGAATATGTCTCTTTTGCCCGAATAAGGCTGTACATATTCTTTTATGTCTTGTAGGAATCTGCCATAGGCTTTCACATCGTCTTCGGAAGTGACTTGCGCATCAGCCTGTACCAGAAACAGATGATTCATATCATTTTGAGGATTCTTCATCAACTCAAAATTATATCCGTCTTGTTTATCCATCTCTATTTGTTGATAGAATAAAGGAATGGTCTTTTCTGTTTTTGGCAGATAACCGGAAGGCACGGACAAGTAAACAAACCGGGCATCCCTTTGAGGAGCAAGCACATATTCGCCCGACTTATTAGTCAGAACACAGTCGATTCCGTCCGTTACAACTACTCCTTGAAGTCCTTTCCCATGACAGGTTACCTTTCCACGAATAGTACCGGATAAATTTTGAGCCTGCAAGTTCAAACTCAAACTCATCAAAATGACAAGTTGTAATAAATATATTTTCATAGTTATCTATTGTTCTTTATACAAATAAGGCAATTCATTAACATTAAGTCTGAACCTTGCGGCTCAGACTTAGTGCTATGAATAGAAAGGAGAATACTTGTATTGAGTATATTCTCAGATTGAATTATCAACTTCCTATTTTTGAACGGACTCCAGATAGTTATCAAATCCTGTCTTGAAAGCGTTCCAATAGTCGTACATCTTGATATGACAGAGGTCGAATGCGAAGAAGCCGTCGCTATTGTTTATACATGCGTCGATGGCATCAGGTATTTTAGCGGCTTGTCCACCGTTAGTCCATCCGGTACCATTGCCTATGTCCGGACCTCCGGAGAAGGGAACGTCACCTTTCAGCAACTCGCGACCGTTTTTGCAAAATCCCTCCATTGTCCATTCGCCGCTACCATAAATCTTATCGACAGATGCATAAGCACCTAAGAATATATAATCCAGATGATCGGCATAACCATAGTTCTTATAATCTGCTGTTGCCCATTTAGGATAGTAGGCTGAGGTGTCATATTTAGGACTTGCCCAATTTACTCCCGAAGTATAATAACTGGAATACCATGCGCCTACATACACTCCAAAATTGATTTCTGAATTTACGGATTTTACTTTCTCACGTGCCTTGACGATAAAGTCGTGAATCACTTTTACACGAAATTCCAACCATTTCTTGAAATAGGCAGGCTGATCTGAAGGTATCTCATCTGTGCCTGGTGCCATAATGTCTTCCGGAAAATGAGCAACTGTTTCCCCAATGTACTCTTCAAACTTCTGTTTAGAAACAGCCGAGAAATCACTTTCCAAGCCATAATCGTCATAACGGCAACGGTCCAGAATTATTCCATCCAAGTCATATTTAGCCAGGTCACCCAGTAACTGCAAAACGAAGTTCTGCACATCATCGTTAGCCGGATTCAAAAATTTAGCTCCATAATCGGTCTCGTCATTCAACAAATCCATCGTATTTGTCAGACCGTCAGCGAGATTAGCCACACTTGCCCATTCCTTCTTCGAGTCATCACGGAACAGTATTCCATCTGATCCGAGGTTATAGGGACATAAGTAACCACCGACGAAAGTATTGACTGACGCATGTACTTTCAGCCCCTGACTTCTGGCTGCATCTATAAATGCCTGCAGGTAATCCCATGTTTCAGTACGTTCATAATATACATAACCCGAACTTCCCCACACATCCATTCGCTTCACCTGATCTACTGCAGTAGTGTTGAACAAAACATCTCCTGTAGTGGGACGCACGTCAACAATGATATCAGTAAACCCTGCGTTTTTTACTTTCACCATATCTGTGGAGATATTCTCCTTATTATTCGCATAATCCGGAAAATTAGCTGCCGCATCAATCCAGACATAGCGTGGCTTGATTTCTGTTACATCCGGATTTTCCGGTCCCTCTATTGAATTATCATTCCAGGGCCATCCGGGGATTCCATCAGAATCATCACTACATGAAGTGATAGCAACCATTCCGCAAAACGTCAATAATAATATTTTAAAAAGATTTCTCATATTATATATGTTTATTAATGTCAGTAACTCTTTTGAAACACATTAATTATTTGTCGATACAATCAAATTCATACCCTCCGATAATCTTACAGTTGTTGTCAACATAGTAGAGACGAAGTTTATATCCATCTGTAGTTGGAGCAAGCAGTACATCACCTGTTGCCGCTACACCATCTGCAGAACCGAACGAAGAAAGTGAAGGATTGAATGTCAAAGCATCTGAAGTAGATACCGTACCAGTGAACGATCCGTCCGAGGTTACATCGTACATATATAAATACGGAGTGCCGCCCCATTGCGGGAAGTGAGCCGTAGATACCAATACAAGATACTGTGCATTATTGAACGTTCTTGCATCCAGACAATTATTATTCATTGCCCAGGAATTGCCATTGTCCGAATTGGATAAAGACTTGGACGCATTATTACTTGTTCCATTCACCCAATAAAGTACGTTAGGATCATAATAGGATAAGAAATAATCACTTTGTGCAGTAGTTCCTTTGGTGACAACCTTCGTGTTTGACACAGGAGATCCCCAATAGCCAACACCATTTACCGATACTACTTCAGGACTTCCCAATACACCGTTTGTTATAATCCAGCGAACAAACGTATTAGAACCGGACGAGGCTGTTCCGTCACACGTAGCAATAATAGCGGCATTTGTATTGATATCGCCCTGTACAGATACTTTTGTACCCATATCCAGACTTGTATTGTTGGTATAAGATGTCAATAAAGTTGGAGCTGTGGTTACAGAAGAAGTCTTATAGATAGAGAAGGATTTACCATTAGCTGCTTTTGTTGCCAATAATATGTTTCCTTTACTATCACTTGTCACACAACCTAAAGATGCAACACCTACACTTCCCAAAGTCATATTGCCAATCTTACTTCCTGTAGAGGCATTATAATAGGTAGGAGCAGTAGAACCGTCCCCTAAGCAAACAACTAAATTATTGCCATTAACGGCCAGTGAAGGTGAGTTGGCTGAAGTCCAGGGCAAACCTATAACTCCCATATCCAATTTAAACAATTCTGTCTCACTGCCTTTTCTATATCCATAAGGGATCTTATCCGGCACTGCCTTCTGAACTGTGTACGTCTGCTTCGTCACTCCGTCGTGAGCGATGACCGTCAGTTCTACAGGTGAATTGAAGTCAAGCGCCTCTGTCTTAGGATCCGGCGACATTGTCGCATGAGAGGAAAGTGAATATTCTGCCAGACAGGAAGATAAATCTTCTGCAGAAATCAGAGATACCGTCTTATGCTCTTCGTCAATAATTCCACTAATATCTTCGGCCGGTATTGAGAAACTTAATAACTGACATTTATTGGATTTCACTCTTTCACCCGTAATGCAGATTTGTTTCTTATATCCCTGCGCATCTGTATAAGTGAAGTAATTTTCTTTAGTCAAATCCAATATCGTCAAAACTGGGTTAATAGTACAGTTAGGAGCTAACTTTGCCTGGACCCTCATTGTCTTCATATATTCCGCCGTTTCATTTTCACTGTCTTCCGGATAAAACCATGGTATAGGAATCACATATTTATCTACAGACGCATCCGCAATTGTGTAGACAACAGCTTCTTTGTCCACATAAGGACCTGATGTAAAAAGTGCGGTCAAGCTTGTGATTCCCTGCCGCTCAGCAGTTGGAAGTACATATTCCGGATCTTGGCAGGAACTCATTAATGCCAATACTCCTAATAGTAAATATTGTATATTCTTTTTCATAATTGTTTTCATTTTAGATTTATTGCCATTCTGCATATTGAGTTACCGCACCGTTATTGTCCAACTCCGCCTGTGGCATAGGGAAACGGTACATCTTAGTCGGGAAGTTACGATCTTTGTCATCACACTCTACATAAATGTAATTGAACGAACCGTTTGCATTCTGTTCTATCTTAAGTCCATGAAGACGGATACCGGTGAATGCCGTTGCAGATAGTCTCCAGCGACGCATATCCCAATAATAGTGTCCTTCATAAGCTAATTCGACTTTACGTTCCTGACGAATCGCTTTCATCAGGTCTTCTCCGCTCTTGTCCGAATAAGGCAAGCCGACTCTGTTACGAATGTCTTTGATGTCTTTATTGGCTTTATCGGCATAGCCACTCAAATGATAGCAAGCCTCGGCATGATTTAGTAACACTTCGGCATAACGAATTTCGGTCCATGGCTGTGTACTTGCCTGCACAGAAGTGAAACTATGAGTCTCATCCACCAGCTTACGCAAATAATAACCTGTGGTAGAACGTCCTTCTGGTTTGGCATCCGTTTTCCATGCAGCCCAACCATCAGTACCATTGACATAAGATGCGATCGTTCTGCCTTTCCACGTCGCACCATTATAAAGAATGGTTGCTTTGAAGCGTGGTTCAAGTTTATCGTATGGAGGAGTTGCCGTTGTTCCTTCTGCAGTATGCCAGGTACTCCAATCCGGAAAACCGCTACCGTCCGCATATTCATAAGATTCTACCATTTCTTGTGTCGGAGTTCCAAATCCTCCGGTCATTGAATTACCATCCAACGCTTTATCACCTCCGGGAGCCATATAGCCGTCAAAATCATGAGTCACAGTAGAACTCTTGTCATAGCAATATTGCAGAATAGCTTCCTGACTTCCTGCTTTAAATGCATTAGAATAATTCTCTTTTTCTTCCAGCTTATATCCCATGCCCATCACTTCTTCGGCAGCGATCCGGGCATCATCCCATCTTTCTGCATAAAGCATTGCCCGTGACTGCATTGCATAAGCTGCTCCGCTAGTCAGACGTCCATTAGGGGTTTTATCAACCGGTAAATGTTCGCCCGCAAACTTCAGGTCCTCATATACAAAGTTCCATCCTTCTGCTTCGGAACTGACCGGCATATCCTTCTTTATATTATCCAGATCTTCATCATATATAATGACTTCCTTATAACGTTTTACCAAGTCGGTATATAAATACCCTCTGAAGAAGCGCATTTCCGCTTCCAGCCGTTCTTGTTCCGTCTGACCGAATGAGGCGTATTTTTTCAGTTTATTGAGACCTTCATTGACACGGCGTACATATTCATACATCGTTCCCCAATTGCCTAAATAAGTGCTGACATAACTTACTGTCAGAACGGATCCTCCATAAGCGATTTCGCTAGGTATCTGGCATTTAGACATATAGTTATAGGAACCGTATTTGAGTTGGTCTGTCAACGCTTCCGTCATGCCTGCCAGGCATTGTCCGTCACGATAAACTCCTAAATAATCGATATAACGGTAGAAATCGTTGACAGCTTGTTCGGCATATTCCAGTTTACTCCATACTAGTTTATCTGATGCTTTGTCCGTCGGTGTCATGTCTAGATAATCACTACATGAACCAAGCCCTAAAGAGGCTCCCAACAATATGATACTTATAAATTTTGTTTTCATAATAAATCTTTTAAAGGTTTAGAAAGTCAGAGTTATACCGCCCATGATTGTGCGTTGTTGAGGATAATATCCGTTATTCACTCCCGGAGATTCGGGGTCGATTCCATCGGGAAGACCGGAGATCGTGAATAAATTGGAACCTTCTACATAAATTCTAAGATTCTGAATTCCCACAGGGCTCATCCACTTTTTAGGGAATGTATAACCTAGCTGTGCCGATTTGAGACGAAGGTATCTGCCATTACGCAACCAGAAGGTAGAAGCTAATCCATTGTCTCCTCCATGTCCTTGATTTCCCAGAGTCAGACGTGGGAATGTTCCATTCGGATTTTCCGTGGTATACGCATTCTGAACCAGATATAAAGGTGAGTTGGCACCTTCTTTGAATGCTTGTGTCCAGACCGTATTGTCATCATAACCATTATAGTAAGTTCCGGTTAATGATACATCGAACAATGCGCCTCCGGTAAATTGTGCGCTTAAATCAAATCCGTTCCAGGCACAATTCAAGTTCAGACCATAAGTCAGTTCCGGACGATTGCCCCGTCCTACACGTGTTCTGTCATCTTCATCTATTTTGCCATCGCCATTTAAATCCTTATATTTGATGTCACCTACATTAGGACGGGTTCCATACCATGCGGAATTATCAATTTCTTCTTCCGAACGGAACAAACCTTCTGCCACCCATACGACTGAAGCGTCTACACTGCGACCTGTACGTTTTCTCCATTCTACAGTATTGGGACTATCCGGATAACGAAGATAGCGATTTCTTGCAAAAGTCAAGTTGAAACTGGCTCCATAAGAAAATGGTTTCCCTGCCAGATTTAATTTATTACGATGACTCACTGTGATTTCAACTCCCTTGCTGTCTACCTTGTTATAATTGGCATATGTATAATAATATCCTCCCATTGATGGCGGATAATCGCCTCCCATTGCTGTCAGAATATCATAGGTATAGTTATAGAATGCATCAAACTCCATACCCAGTAAACCATTCCACATGGTAAAGTCGAAACCTGCATTGTAAGTTAACGTGTTTTCCCACGTCAGAGTAGGATTTGCAATTACAGATGCACGCAGTGCCTGCATGACTTTTCCGTTCAGAATTGTCTGGTACGCATTTTTGTTACCGTCCATCAGGTTATAGGTACTAAGAAATGCATACGGACTCACATCGTCATTACCCAACAAACCGACAGATGCACGTATTTTCATATCATCCAGGAAAGTCAGATCGGACATAAAGTTTTCTTTAGATATTCTCCACGCTACTGATGCTGATGGGAAAAATGCCCAACGTTTTCCACTTACATTACCCGCAAACTTATACGAACCGTCATATCGTCCTGTGAATTCTGCCAGATACTTATTGTCATAGTCGTATTTCAAACGGAAAACGTAACCAATGCTACGATTGGCATCGCTATATCCGGAAATGGGGGAGTCTGCCGGTTGTCCGAAACTCAGTTCCGGAAGTTCTGCAAAACTCATATTCTTATTATATCCGGAGAAACTGTTTTCTTTATAATCACGGATTTCCGCAAGTACCATGGCTTCTACATTATGCTTACCGAAAGAATTCGCATAATTGATGCTTCCCTGGCCTACCATTTGACGGGAACTGAATTGTCCTTCACCTAAATTTATTCCATTTGCAGTTCCACGAGGATCATCCGCTTTAGTCCAAGTCCAGTCCGTAGTGGAGGTCGGCATTTTATTGATATAAGTAGAATAAGGCGTATTTAGGTTCTTATTATGTGAGGTCTTGTAGTCATAAGCTCCGGTAACCTTTACACTTAATCCTTTTACCCAAGGCAGATTATATTGTAAAGAGAGGTTAGTCTGCAAATCAAAGCTATTAGTATGTTTGTAGCCGGATTCATAAATAGCTGCTAGCGGACTATTCGGTAAGCTTGTATTATTCTGTGTAGTAGCGGTATAAAGTCCATCATATTTTTCCGGTAAATACGGATGCATCATGACAGTCTGGTGAGCTACCGATAACCAGCCCTGTTCTCCCAATTCGGAATTAGAATCCGTACCACCGGAAGCATATCCCGGAGTTTCACGTTTTCCTACATTTCCGGCAACTCCCAAACTTAACTGGAAATTCTTGGCCAGCTGAGTTTCAATGTTAGTTCTTAAGTTGTACCGTTTATAAGTAAAGTTATCAATATTACCATCCTGTCCCAAATAGCCGACAGATGTGAAATAACGCATTTTGTCACTACCACCCTGTACGGTGATGTTGTGTTTCTGATTGATACCTGTGCCAAACACTTTATCAATATAATTGACGTTATCCCATCCATCAGTAGGGTCGCCGTTCAACATCGCTTCCACATTTGCTTTTGTGAATACCGGTGTATATTGTTTCATGTCCGCAATACTTCCGTTAGCCAGCTTATCCATCATATCAGCCATATTATAATAATATGCAAACTGGGGACCATTCATAAACTGTGGGAAGTTTGCATTCATAGATGCTCCTATTGAACCGTTATATGTGATTCTTGACTTTCCTTCCTGTCCTCTCTTTGTTGTAACGATGATAACACCACCTGCGCCTTTCAAACCGTACACAGCCGCAGAAGCTCCATCTTTCAAGACAGATACACTCTCAATATCATTAGGATCAATGTCATTGATGGAACGAGGCATACCATCTACAATATAAGTAACATTGTAAATAGAACCACGAACCCGCAATACTGCTTGGTCATCACCCGGTTCTCCGGAGACTTGAACAGAAGAAATGCCCGGCAAACGTCCGCCTAACAAACTTGATACATTGGTTGCCGGTGCCTTTAACAGTTCGTCGCCTTTGACCGCAGAAACCGCTCCTGTCAGGGATTGTTTTTTTGCAGTACCATAACCAACAACAATCACTTCATCCAGAGATGCCACATCATCCTTCATCACCACATTGATCGTTTTCTGTCCGGCAACTTTTATATCTTGTTCCGCCATACCTACATATGAGAAAGACAATATATCTTTTGAAGTCGCCTGAATGCTGTATTTTCCATTAACATCTGTAACTGTACCATTAGTACTCCCCTTTACTACAACACTTACACCAGGTAGAGATTCTCCTGTCTCATCAGTAACAGTACCTTGCACCAAACTCTGTGCATGAGCATTGATAGCACATGCAAAAAGTGCGCATATTGAGAAAAGAAATATCTTCAATATGCGAGAGTTTTGCTTAATTTTTGAGTTAAACTCTGTCATAGAATTAATTTTTAGATTATTAATAAGATTGGTTAACATAATAATTCATTGTTTCTATAGCTGTTCCAATACTTTCCAGCATTGAAATAATCCCCTTGGTACATGAAAGCACCCTTTCCATTTACCACCTTTCAGCGGTAACAAAACTTCCCCTCTGCGATTCAGATATCCGTACCATTCCGGATATTCCGGATCTTTGAAGTGCGACCATGTGTAGTCATGCACTTTTTCAAACCATTCCAGACATTTCCTGTCTCCGGTCAGCTGATAACCTTTCAGCAGTGATATCAGAGATTCAATATGCACCCACCAAAGTTTCTGATCCCATTCCAATTGCTGGGGAGGACAACCGTTACGGTCCATAAAGTAATAGATACCTCCATATTGCTTGTCCCAACCGTAGTCGAGCATTGTCAGGGTTACGTCTTTTGCTTTTTCTATCAATTTCGGACGATTCAGGCGTTTGCCCAAATCCATGATGAACCACATCGCTTCAATAGCATGACCGGGAGTCACCTGGCGTCCTTCGAAGCAATCCACCAGATTACCGTCCATATCGACATTCTCAACAATGATGCCCCCCAGCTCCGGACGATAAAAGACATCCATCACTTCATGGATACAGGTTTCCATCGTCTGTTCCAGATAACCGGGATCCAGAAGATGTTCGATCTCCAAAGCCAGATTACAGAGAATCATCGGGAGAGCGAAGTTCTTCAGATTACGAGTACCCGGATGAAGCTTGTTCCACTTGCCTTTCGGATTATCAACCTTGGAAAGGATGATCTCGAAAGTCTTCTTTGCTATGTCCGCATATTCCTGACTACCAGTTGCTAGACTCAGCTGTCCGAAGGCCATCGTGGCGAAAGTATATGAGAAAATATTGTATGGTTCTACCAGTGGTCTACCCGAACGGTCGAGTGAAAAGTACCAGTTATAATCCCCGTCATGTCCGTATTTTTTCAAGAATTCACCACCCTGAACGGCACAATCCAGCCATTCCTGTCGTTTTTCCACCTTGTTGTAAAGCATGGAGAACATCCATACCTCACGTCCCTGCAACCAGATGAACTTATCCGTATCGAAAACCTTCCCTTCACGGTCCAGGCAGCTGAAATAACCGCCGTATTCACCGTCCTGGGAGTGTTCGAGCCAGAATGGAAGGACACTGTCCAACAATTCATCCCGGTACTGATTCGCTAGTTTCTTAAAATCCATAATATTGTTTTTATTATAGATAGGTATAGGGTACACCGAAGGCGGGGAAACGTTTCTTGAATGGCCATGCAGAAAACCGCCTGCGGCTTCTCTATACTTCTCAGTTGTTGTTAGTTTACTGTTATTAAGGTCTCTTTCTTTCTTCTACTGTTCCGACCGGGTCCAGTATCTTTCAATCTCTTCCAGTGA
>OOAK01000712.1_pt1 | contig 29271 bp, 27 predicted proteins | sample 1671811 | NCBI WGS metagenome assembly OOAK01 (sample SAMN06348195, study PRJEB24527) | human gut metagenome | biome: human gut; feature: ankylosing spondylitis patient; material: feces | host: Homo sapiens | place: China | collected 2015-10 | reverse complement strand
CATTGAGGTAGCTATTTTTCTCAAGAAAATCCAAGGCTAGTCGTTTATGACTATTCCTTTTTTCATTTATATTATAATTTATGATAATTTCTAAGTCAATATCACAAAATGACAGTTTAAAAAAGCTTTTCATGCAAATAAAGAACATCTTGTGCAATAAATATATCATTAATGCTAATCATCATATATAATTGTATTAATTAGGGAGGATTACCATATGAACAAGAAAAGAAATATTATAATTGGGTCAATAGTTTGTGTACTGCTTATGACAGTGGTATTTTTTGTTTTTAATCATGGAAAAAGTAATGAACAAGTTGTTACAGAATATTTTGAACTTTTAAAAAAGAAAGATTATAAACAAATGTATCAAATGCTAGATCAAAAGACAGTCTATACTCCTACACAAAAATATTTTATTGAAAAGCATAAAGAAATCTATGATGTAATAAATCCAAGTAATATACAGGTAAAAGTAATAGATGAAAAAGATAATATGGTTCAATATCAAATATCGATGGATACTGTAGCTGGAAAAGTTAAATATAAAAATAAGATTGAAATTAAAAATGAACAAATTAAATTTAATAAGCAACTTATTTTTGATGAATTTTCTGATAAGAACAAAGTAAAAGTGATTACGACACAACCTTATAGAGGGTATATTTTAGATAGAAATGGAAAATATTTAGCTAAACAAGGAAATGCTTATTCATTTGGTCTTGTAAGAGGAAAATTAAATGGTGAAAATGATTATGCACAAATAGCTAAGTATTTAGAAACGGATGTTGAAGCCATTCAAAAGAAAATGAGTGCATCTTGGATCAAAGATGATTCTTTTGTACCTATTAAAAATGTATCAGAACAAGTAAAAAATCAATTGATTCAACAAGGAATTTTAAATATTAAAGGTGTTAAAATCAATACGATTTCTATGCGTGTTTATCCTTATGATAAAATAACATCTCACATCATTGGATATGTCCAAAATGTTAATTCAGAAGATTTAAAAAAACATAAAAGTGAAGGATACACAAGTAGTTCAGTAATTGGAAGAAGTGGGATTGAAGCCACTTATGAAAAGCAGTTACGTGGAGAAGTAGGTGGAAAAATTGTCATTGTTGATGAAAATAACAATATCATTAAAACAGTTGCCCAAAAAGAAGCGAAAGATGGAAAAGATATTCGACTAACAATCGATATCAATTTACAACAAAGTCTTTATAATGAATATCAAAATGATAAAAGTGCTTCTGTTGCTTTAAATCCACAAACAGGAGAAGTTTTAGCGCTTGTTTCAACGCCATCTTATTCAAATAATGATTTTGTCTTAGGACTTTCAACGGATAAATGGAACGCTTTAAATAATGATAGTAATCAACCATTAATGAGTCGTTATAAACAAACTTATACCCCTGGATCAACTATGAAACCAATCACAGCAGCTATTGGTTTAGAAACAAAGACAATTGATCCAGATAAAGATTTAGGGGCTAAAGATAAATGGCAAAAAGATTCAAGCTGGGGAAGCTATTATGTAACAACATTACATGCTCCTTCACCTAATAATTTAAAGAATGCGATCACATATTCAGATAATGTTTATTTTGCAAGAAATGCGTTAAATATTGGAAAAGATAATTTATTTAAATATTACAAAAATTTAAAGATTGGTAAAAAGATTCCTTTTGAACTATCTTTGAATAGAAGTCAATATATAAACAAAAATCAAAAAGTAAGTGATCAATTAATTGCAGATAGTGGTTATGGGCAAGGACAAATTTTGATGAATCCCCTACAACTTGCAAGTATTTATAGTGCTTTTGTAAATAATGGTTCAATCTATCAACCCCATATCGTTCAAGGAAAAACAAGAACATGGATTAAAAATGTCTTTTCTAAAGAAACATCACAAACAATAAAAGAAGATTTAATTAATGTTATTGCAGACGAAAAAGGAACAGGGCATGCCATCTATCATGATAGTATCGCTCTTGCTGGAAAAACAGGAACAGCAGAAATCAAACAAAGCCAAAGTGATACAACAGGAACAGAACTTGGTTGGTTTACAGTAATGACGACAGATAGTAAACAACCTCTTTTAATAACAACAATGGTCGAAGATGTTAAAGATAGAGGTGGCAGTGGTTATGTTGTTGAACATACAAAAACACCTTTAGATTTATATCTTTCTAAGTAGGTAAAAACTATGAAGAATAAGATAGTTTTAAGTTATCGATTCATTATACTAGTTTATTATTTATTGGCTTTTTTGATTGTTATTATGAATATTAATCATTTAGAAAGGGTATTAATCTATTCTTTGATTTTAATCATTTTGTTTGGTATTGTGATGAGTATTTATATAATGAGTATTCCTAAGTTATTATTGAAAAGTGAATATATAGAAAAGAAAACTTCATTGGAAAATCAAATGAAAGAGTTGGTGTTATCGGAAAAACAAAGCAGGAAACAACGCAGAGAACAAAAGAAAATGTTTGATATCTGGGAACAATTTTACAATGAAAAAAAATTAACGGAGTATATGGTGGAAAGCTGTGTAGAGAGAGTTGAGGTTTTTTCTGGAAAACGTCTGAGTATACGATTGAGATATCAGGATCAGTTTCAACAATTAGAAAGTTCAATGAAGAAGGTGAGAAAATGATTCTTGCATTGTATTTACGATTATCCAAAGAAGATGGAGATATGGCAGATGAGAGTAATAGTATTACAAATCAACGTTATATTTTGCAAAAGTATGTGAATCAAAATCTTGAATTTGCTGAATTTCAGAAAAAGGAATATGTTGATGATGGGTATAGTGGAAGAAATTTTGAACGTCCGGGGATTAAAGAGTTATTGCAGGATGTAAAAGCTGGAAAGATATACGGAATTATCGTAAAAGACTTTTCTCGATTTGGAAGAAATTATATAGAGGTTGGGGATTATATAGAAAAGATATTTCCGCTTTTGGATATACGATTTATTGCTGTTAATAATTATTTTGACAGCAATGATTATGTTGGAACAACACCGGATATGGATGTTTCTTTTCAAAACTTAATGTATGACTATTTTAGTGCAGAAAATTCTATGAAAATAAAAAATGAGTTATTTAATAGAAGAAAGAGAGGAAATTATTTAGCTGTATTGCCACCGTTTGGTTATATAAAATCGCCGGATAATCATAACAAGTTAATTATAGATCCGGAGACAGCTCCTATAGTCAGGCTAATTTTTGAAAAATATGCAGAATATGGAGTGAAAGCAGAGGTGCCGAGACATCTTAATAAGAAAGAAATATTAACGCCTCAAAAATATGCTTTGGAGAGAGGATGGATAAAAGCCTATAAGTATAAAGAAGAGCAGAAAGTTTGGACTGGAGCTATTGTGGGAAAAATATTAAGGAATTCTTGTTACATAGGAAATACAGTATTTCATAAATCAGAAGCAATAGAACCAGCTGCAAAAGAACGAAAGTATATACCAGAAACAAAATGGCATATATGTGAGAATACACATGAAGCTATTATTTCAAAAGAAATGTTCGAGTGGATAAACAGCAGTGAATTTTTAGAAGAAGTTAAAAAGCGTACTGTGGACTGTAAGAATGATCAGAAAAAAGATGTAAATCGTATAGAAAATTATAACTCTCAAATATATTGTGAAGGGGAACAAAGAAGACGAGGAAGAAAAGATTCTCCAATAAAAGGGGTGGTCAAGTGTGGAGGGTGTAGGCATAACATGATAAGACGAAATCGGTTAAATGCTTCTTATTACTGTAGATATTATTATGAGCAGAAGCTAGATAATTGTTGTTCTGTTAATATTAAAGAAGTCGATTTGACTGAAGTTGTGAAAGCCTCAATATCCAGACAAGCAGCTTTGCTTGGAGAAAGAGCAGCACTATTAAAACTTGAACGGGAGATCCAAGAAACAAAGGAGAAAAAATTGAAACTTGCAAGCGCGGAGCTTCAGAAAAAAATTTGTGAGTGCAAAGATAAAAATTTTCTATTATATGAGAGATATAAATCGGGAGAACTGGAACAAGGTGAGTTTCAGGAGTTACGTCAAAAAAGTCTAAAGAAAATTGCATTTTATCAAGAACAACTTGAAAATTACAATAAAATGATTGAGAAAAAGGAGGGAGGAAAGAGTAGATTATTCGATTTGTTTGAGGGGAAAGAGAATATCGGGGAACTGACAAGAGAAACGGTAGATGAACTAATCTCATGCATTTATGTCTATGGAAAGAACAAAGTTGAAATTGTATTTAAATTTGAAGATGAAATGAAGGCGTTACTGGAATCGACAAAAAAAACGGATATTCAGGAAAATAATAAAAAAGTTGTGTCATTACCTTGACACAAGAGGGACTTCAGGGAATGCAGGCACTGGCCGAATTAGAACAGGAAAGAAGGATGAAAAGAGCGCCGGGAAAGGCAAGAAAGCCAGGTGTTGCGTCCAATGAAATGTGTACGTTTCTGATCATGAATATCTCTTCGCTGCAGTTGATCCCGATCAATGTGATCGCCTACCGGAGTCAGTATGGAAGTGTGAATCCGGCGGCAATTGTAGGTGCGGGGATTGTGGCGACAACAGTGAGTACGCTGGCCGGGATGGTGTATTGTAAGATTATGGACAGGAAGAGATAAGTCCGATCCGGGCATACTCGATCAATTCTTCTTCCACGCGTTTCATCACTTCTTTTGTCTCCGGATTGGTATAAGGGATCCTGGCAATGATTTTGGGAATATAGTTTTGCTCTTCGATGATATCCAGACTTTCCCGGAAGTTAATATCATAAAAATAAGCAAGATAAGAAATCCAGTAATCCATCGGTGTTACCCGGTCAGAGGACAGGATACATTCATGACGTAAAATAGAATCTCTTACTTTTGGAGAAATCGCAGAGGCGCCTGTTTCCTCTGCGGAAGTATCCATAAAAGTTTCCAGTCTGTCTTCCAGTTTTACACGGCAGTTGTCCAGTTTATCGGCATCCCGGATGATCTTTGCATGAAGTAAAGTACGTGCATCGGAAATTCCATCCAGCTTAAAATCACTGTGTTTGGCAATGGAAATACGGATGATTTCGTCAAAATCTGATTCTGGAATAAAGTTACGGATCAGATTTTGATGAGGCGCATTGTCGAACAGAATTTTGACTCCGTAAGCTGCGTGATCCATCGTGTCAGGGAGAAAACTGTCAAATTGCTTCAACTGTTCAAAACGTCCGATATCATGCAGCAGTGCGATCATCTTGGCGAGGGACGTATCTTCCTCAGATAATTTCATACGGGCGGCAATATCGGCACTTTCTTTGACAACACCGTAGGTATGTACGATTTTTAGACGAATTTTGTCATTGTGGCAGTCGTAGTCTTTTAAATAATTGTTGAATTGGGTTTTGGCGGTATAAAAATCCATAAAAGTGGCACTCCTTACAAATTACGTTGTTCTTCTAACTGTTTCTTAAGCTGCTCAAGTTCTTTTTCTTTTTGTTGCAAAAGAACTTCCTGAGATGCAAGCAACTCATTTTTTTGAGCAATAGTATTCTGTTGTTCATCGATCGTATCCTACATTTGATCGATCATGTACTGCACGGTATTCTTATCCAATATTTGTAATTCTTTTGAAAACAATCCCATAACTTTCTCCACATTCCTGCAAAGCTCATAAATCTCCCGGTACATAGGAATAAACTTCGGATATTGTTTGATTAGCTGGACGATTATTTCCGGATTATCCTCGCTGAGAAATGTGAGCCACGCATCTAAATCGTTTTTGATACCTTATCGGACAAAGTCCGCCCGCCGCAGGCATGTATTACGGGATGCCCGGATGGGTATACCTTTATTGTGACGGGTTTCCCGATAGATGTCAAGTGGGATGAAAACGAATTCCTGCAGAAGCTCCATATGAAGTCCTGTATCTGACTTTTGACAAAAATGGTGGACATAATCCTGCTTGTGCCGTTTCATCTCTCCAGAACTTTTTTCTATAAAAACAATGGTATACACGCTTTTTATATCCCGATAGCTGAATTTCTTTTTCCGTTCATTTTTGGCACGTTTGTATTGCCGGAGTAAAAGATCAGCCAAATAGCATGCACTGCGTTGTCCGGGAAAGGAATATCCTATTTTTTGCACTTCAATGTTTGCAATGCTTCCATCTTCCAGTTGAACAACAATATCCATAATAAGCAAAGCATTTTCTTCTGCAATTCGGGAAGAATCGTTTGGAAGTACGTGTAAAATACGAATATGCCGTTGTAATATCAGTGACAGTAATTCTTCCAGACGTGAAGGTGCAGTATCCGGATTTAAAATTTCTTTGAAAAAAGAATCGTAAAGTATTTTGACACCCTGCATTCCTGTGCAAAATTGCAGAAATTCTTCTTGTTGGGATTCGTCCCACGAATCAAACAGAAATTTTAATTCAGGGGTAGTTTGAATTTTTTTACAAAGCTCCTCTCGGGTTTGAATCATTGGAAAATATTGTTTTAATCCATTGCTCATAAGCGGTTCCTCCTGATGGTTTGTGAATTAGATTGAAAATTTGATGATTTCATCTGGATTTGTTTTTTGAAAATAAAGAAGAGAACATGGAAATAAAAAGAAATATCCGTTCTCCTGAAATGTTATGAATAAAGTCTAACACGAGGAATATGAAGTGTCCAATAAAAATTTCATAAATAGAATAACACTTCCATTCCTCACTGCTATTTTGCAGATTTTTGTGCAAGATTCCCCATAAAAAATCGCCTTTTACTTTCCTCAAGCAAAAGACGATTTTTACGATTTTCTTTTATTTCACACTCTCTTTTGTAATCAGCTCCACTTCCACCGGGATGGTTTTTTCCACTGTTTCACCCTGCAAAATCTGAATCGCGGTCTCAACTGCTGTCTCTCCCATCAGATTCGGTTTCTGTGCCACAGTTGCTGCCATTTTTCCTGCTTTGACTGCTGCGACTGCATCGTCTGTCGCATCAAAACCAACCACCAGGATTTTCTTGTTTCCAACTGCTTCCACTGCTCCAAGTGCCATCTCATCGTTATGTGCAAATACACCCTGAATTGCGGAATTTGCCTGCAGCATATTTTCCATAACACTCATTCCCTCAGAACGATTGAAGTTCGCGGTCTGTTTGGAAACAACATTCAGCTTTTTATCTGCCACCAAATGGAATCCTTTTCCTCGCTCGATCGTTGCACTGGCTCCGGAAACGCCCTCCAGTTCTGCTACTTTTGCATTTTCTCCAAGAAGTGATACCATATATTCTGTTGCCATTTTCGCACCTTCCACATTGTCAGAAGCAATGGCACAGTCTACGTCTACTCCGTTTACACCGCGGTCTACTGAGATCACTTTAATTCCTCTTGAAACCGCATCCTTCACTGCCGGTGCAACTGCATCGGAATCCACCGGATTTACGATCAGGACACTGATATTTTTTGAAATCAGATCTTCGATATCGCTGGTCTGTTTTGCCGCGTCATCCCCGGCGTCTACCACGATCAGTTTTTCCCCTTCTGTTTTTGCCTTTTCTTTTGCACCTTCACTTAATGTGACAAAGAATGGGTTATTTAATGTAGAGACAGAAAATCCGATACTTCCATTTCCTGCCGCTTCTCCGGATACGTTTTCTGTTTCTCCGTCAATCGTAATCGCATTACAGCCGGTCACACCAAACACCATAACTGCCGCAGCCAGTACACTTACAAATCTCTTCATTCTCATACCGTATTCTCCTCTCTTAGAAAATACAACCCGACTGTAAAATAATATTTGCATAAGGCGTTGTCTCTCCGGTTCGAATAACTGCCTTGCATGTTTTTGTCATTTTTTTCAGATCGCTGTGCAAAACAAATTGTATCTCTGGTTTGAAACCCGTTTCATGCTTTGCAAAAAATTGTTCGATCTGACGGAGTATCTCCGGATTCTGAAGTTTCATCTCCTCTGCCAGTATGATCTTCTCTACTTTCATATCTGCCCCTACTTCTTCCAACACATCCATAAAAGACGGCTGTCCGAATTTTACGGCCAGATCGATCCGTTCTGTCTCATCCGGGATCGGCAGTCCACAGTCTCCGATACAGATTGTGTCCGTATGTCCCATATAAGACAACACTCTGGAAATATCACTGTTTAAAATCCCCTGTCGTTTCATGCTCTTCCTCCCAGTTTTTCCAATTCTTCTTCGACTTCCTGTGCCATCGGCATTCCGCTCTGTGCCCCGAATTTTTCTGTGGATAAGCTGGCTGCCACATTCGCATACCGAAGTGCTGTCTCCATATCCGCTCCTTTTGCTCTCTGCAGGGCAAATGCACCGTTTAACGTATCTCCTGCCCCGGTCGTATCTGCCACATTCGCTTTTCTCGCCGGTACACTCAAGATTTCTCCATTCTTCAAACAAGTAATCACACCTCTGGAGCCCTGTGTGATGATCAGTTTTTCCGGATACTCTCTTAACAAGTCCTCTGTAGAATACTCCTCTCCAAAAATCAGGACCGCTTCATGTTCATTTGGTGTTACATACGTCACTTTTTCGATCACTTCCAACGGAACGTTTGACGCCGGAGCCGGATTTAACACTACCGGAATCTGATTGTCATAACAGAAATCTACAACATAATACACCGTATCCAGCGGAATCTCCTGCTGCAGCACAACCATATCAAAAGTCTTCAGCTCCTCTTTGATCCTGTCAATATAATCTCTGTCCACTTTCCCGTTTGCTCCCGGAACCACGATGATCGTATTGTCATTTTCTCCGACTGTGATCATAGCAATCCCTGTCGGAACTCCCTCTAAAACCTTGATATGTCCCGTCTCTACACCGACTTTCTTGAAATTCTCCAATAACCGGGTACCATTTGCGTCATCTCCAACACATCCGAACATCTCCACTTTTGCTCCGAGCTTTGCCATAGCAACCGCCTGATTCGCACCTTTCCCTCCCGGAATATAATGAAGGCTGTCTCCTCGAAGTGTCTCCCCTTTTAGCGGAATCCGCTCTGCGGTCACCGTCATATCCATGTTAATGCTTCCTACTACTGCCAGTTTCATTCTGCTTCTCCTTTCTTTTTCGTCGTCTGACGCCTGATCAGCTCAACATCAAATATATTTTCTTTCTGATACGAAATCTCTTCTCCATGATGGATGATCATCTGTACTGCCAGTTTTCCCATTTCTTCAATGGGCTGGGAAATGGTCGTCAGCTCCGGTGTCATTCTCCTGCTGAACTCAATATTGTCAAATCCGACCAGCTGTACATCTTCCGGGACTCTTCGCCCGTTCTGATGAAGCACCTTATAGACTGCCATTGCCGCCATGTCATTGCTCGCCAGGATTCCATCGGTATCCGGGTATCTGCGAATCAGTTCTTCTGCTGCCGCAAGTCCGGCATCGTAATCATAATCACAGTCGATCCAGACAGCTTTTCTTCCATACTTTCTGCACACATCCTCATATCCCTGATAACGCTGCTGCCCGCTGGAAAACTTCATCGGTCCCCGCAGGCACACAATATGCTGACAGCCGCATTCAATCAGATGCTCTGCCGCAAGTTTTCCGCCTTTGTAATGATCTGATTCGATAAATGCGATTTCCCGTCCCTCAGAAAGCTTTCTGTCCATCACGACAACCGGAAGTCCGCATTCTGCAATCTTCTTTCCGGTCCGATCGCTGTTGGTCATGATCACAATTCCATCTGCCTGCATCTGTACAAGCATCTGAATGTTCATCCGTTCTTTCTTCGGATTATTTGCTGAATTGCATAACAGCATCTTATATCCGTTTTGAAAGGCTTCCTCCTCCACTGCTTTGGCGATTTCACTGAAAAATGGATTTTCAATATTCGGAACGATCATTCCAATAATCTTTGATGATTTCTTAAACAATGCCCGCGCCAGTTCATTTGGCTTGAACCCCGTTTCTTGAATAGCATCAAGAACTCTTTGCTTCTTCTCCTCATCCACATTCGCTGTTCCATTCATCACTCTCGATACAGTAGCAGGTGAAACTCCTGCGATCTTTGCAACTTCTCTGATACTTGCCATCTTATGTCCTCTTTCTTTTGCTGCTGTGAAACTTTTTGAAACCCGTTTCATATCTTGATTTTATTATAGGCATAACTCCTGACATCTGTCAATCTCCTTTGTAGACTTTGGTGGTATTGTATAGATATCTCTCTTTTCTTTTATTCCTATCGCCCAAAAACTCTGCCTTTTTTATGCATAATCCCTATTTTATTTTTCCGCTTCCATTATACTTGACTGTTTCAGTCCAATATTGTAAGATGAGACAAAACGTCAGGGAGGTCAGATATGTTATTTACCAAAGAATGTGATTATGCAATCCGCATCATGCGTGCATTATCTTCCGGAGAGTTAATCAGTGTCTCACGGATCTGCGAGATGGAGCATCTGCCCTCTGCCATGACTTACAAGATTACCAGAAAGCTGGAAAAGTCCGGATTTTTAAAAAGCTGTCGGGGTACCAACGGGGGATATGCGCTCAACTTAAAGCTTGCAGATATTTCTCTCTATGATCTCTGCGCTGCCATAGATCCGGATATCCTTCTTTTAGAATGTATGAAAGAGGGTTATCATTGTTCTATGAACAGTCCGAAAAATCCATGTCTGGTACATCACGAATTCTGCCGGCTGCAGAATATGCTGGTGCAGGAAATGAAACAAAAATCTCTTGCCGAATTATTTCGGTAAGTGTTTTTTTGCCTTAATCTTTACTATTTTAGTACAGTTTTATCAAAGGAGGATTTTACAAAATGAATCAATGTTATGGATGCAATACATGCAAAAGCGCAGACAAGCCTCTGGAAGGCTTTATCCGCTCGCTTCCGATGGAAACTTCCCATCACCGCGTGGAAGGACAGAGCACAAAATGTGGATTTGGACTGCAGGGAGTCTGTTGTCGTCTCTGCTCCAACGGTCCTTGCCGCATCACTCCAAATGCGCCGAGAGGAATCTGCGGTGCCGATGCCGATACGATCGTAACCCGCAATTTCTTAAGAGCAGTGGCTTCCGGCAGCGGATGCTATATCCATATCGTTGAGAATACTGCCCTCAATCTGAAGAAAACCGCCCAGATCAAAGGAGAATTAAAGGGTCTGAAATCTCTGGAGCATCTGGCGGAGATGTTTGGAATTACAGACGAAGATGTCTATGTAAAAGCAGAAAAAGTGGCAGATGCCGTACTTGCCGATCTGTACAAACCGGAATATGTTTCTGCAGAACTGATTGAGAAAATCGCATATGCACCACGTATTAAACGCTGGAAAGAACTGGGAATCATGCCGGGCGGTGCAAAAGCAGAGGTATTCAAAGGTGTTGTAAAATGTTCCACCAATCTGAACTCCGACCCTGTGGATATGCTTACCGACTGTCTGAAGCTTGGTATTTCCACCGGAGTGTACGGGCTGACCTTAACCAATCTGCTCAACGATGTTTTGCTCGGACAGCCGGAGCTTCGCCTGGCCCCGGTAGGACTGCGTGTGATCGATCCGGATTACATCAACATTATGATTACCGGACATCAGCACACGATTTTCGTAGATCTTCAGGAACGCCTGATTTCAGAAGAAGCAAAGACAAAAGCGCAGGCTGTTGGTGCAAAGGGATTCAAACTGGTAGGATGTACCTGCGTAGGACAGGACTTACAGCTCAGAGGCGCACACTATACCGAAATATTTGACGGTCATGCAGGAAACAACTATACAAGTGAAGCAATCCTGGCAACCGGAGCGATCGATGCAGTTCTTTCAGAATTTAACTGTACTCTTCCGGGAATCGAGCCAATCTGTGAAGAATTGAAGATCCGACAGATCTGTCTGGATGATGTTGCAAAGAAAGCGAATGCGGAACTGATGCCGTTTGAATTTGAAAACCGCGAAGAACAAAGCAGCATTATTATTGATAAAATCATCGAATCCTACAAGGAACGACGGGGAAGTGTTGCGTTACACCTCATGGAAGAACATGGAAATGACCATACATTAACGGGTGTCAGTGAAGGTTCTTTAAAATCCTTCCTGGGCGGAAAGTGGACGCCGCTAATCGAACTGCTGGCATCCGGAGAGATCAAAGGTCTTGCCGGTGTGGTGGGATGCTCCAACCTGACTGCAGGCGGACATGATGTCTTGAGCGTGGAACTGACAAAAGAACTGATCTCTCGCGACATCCTCGTCCTTACTGCCGGATGTTCTTCAGGCGGAATCGAAAACTGCGGACTCATGACTCCGGAAGCTGCCAAATATGCCGGTCCAAAGCTGCGCGCTGTCTGTGAAAAACTGAACATTCCGCCGGTTTTGAATTTTGGTCCTTGTCTTGCGATCGGCCGTCTGGAAATCGTTGCAACAGAAATCGCCGCAGAGCTTGGCGTAGATCTTCCACAGCTTCCACTGGTACTTTCTGCCGCACAGTGGCTGGAAGAGCAGGCACTGGCTGACGGATGCTTCGGACTTGCACTGGGACTTCCGCTGCACCTTGGACTTCCTCCGTTCGTAACGGGAAGCAAAACTGCAGTCAAAGTACTCACAGAAGATATGAAAGAACTGACCGGAGGACAGGTCATCATCAACGGAGATGCGAAAGAATCTGCTGATATCCTGGAGCAGATTATTCTGGAAAAACGCCAGGGCTTACATATATAGGAGGTGCCGCTATGAGACGAATTATGATCGATGCCTCAAAGTGCGATGGATGCAAAAACTGCACCATCGCCTGTATGCAGGCGCACCGGGAAACACCGGGAACTGTTTATGATCTGGATCTGACGGACATCCGCAATGAATCCAGAAACCACATCGAAAAGCTGCCGGACGGAACCTATCGCCCTATTTTTTGCAGACACTGCGATCAGCCGGAATGCGTGATGTCCTGTATGAGCGGTGCTCTGACAAAGGATCCGAAAACGGGAATCGTATCTTATGATGAAACGAAATGTGGCTCCTGTTTTATGTGCGTTATGAACTGCCCGTTCGGCGTCCTCAAAGCAGATACTGCCACCCGTACCAAAGTCGTAAAGTGCGACTTCTGCCTGCAGGACGGTGCAGAACCCAACTGCGTAAAAGCCTGTCCAAAACAGGCAATCTATGTTGAGGAGGTGTCATTATGATGCATGTTATTATCGGAGTGGGGGCTGCCGGGATCACCGCAGCAAAAACCATTCGCAGCCAGCAGCCGGATGCCTCTATTACCATGATTTCCACAGATGAGCATGTACACTCCCGCTGCATGCTTCACCGTTATTTGAGCCATGAACGTCAGGAAGATACCTTGTCCTTTGTAGAACCTGACTTTTTTGAAACCAATAAAATCGAATGGATCAAGGGTGTTTCTGTAAAAACAGTGGATGTAAAAAACCAGCAGGTTCTGCTTGATAATGACACATCCTGCCACTATGACAAACTCCTGATCACAACCGGTGCAAACAGCTTCATCCCGCCTGTTGGACAGTTCCGTGAGGCAAACAATGTATTCGGACTGCGGCATCTTTCGGATGCTCAGGCGATCCGCCCGCTGGCCGATCAGGCAGAACAGATTCTGATCGTTGGTTCCGGTCTGGTTGGAATGGACGCTGCCTATGCATTTCTCGAGCAGGGTAAAGAGGTTACTGTTGTGGAAATGGCAGATCGTATTCTTCCGATCCAGTTAAATGAAACTGCCGGAACTGCCTATCGGAAATTATTTGAAGAACACGGATGCCGTTTTCTTCTTGGAAAAAAGGCTTCTGAAACGCATATGAACAGCAATGGTTCAATCGACTATGTCCTTCTGGATGATGGCACCCGGGTAGACTGTGATCTGGTCATTGTTGCTGCCGGTGTTCGTCCCGCAGTTGAATGCGTACTGGATACTCCGATCGAAGTAGATCGTTTTATTAAAGTGTCTGACACCATGGAAACCAGCTTTAAAGATATTTACGCTGCCGGAGATGTAACCGGATTATCTGGAATCTGGCCAAATGCCATGAAACAGGGACAGGTCGCTGCTCTCAATATGTGCGGAATCGAAACTGTCTACGATGATCGTTATGCTATGAAAAATACGATGAATTTCTATGGTCTGGTCACACTTTCTCTCGGACGCGGTATCGAAGAAGAGGGAGATGTAGTCCTGGAACAGGAAGATTCCCACAATTATAAACGTGCAATTTTACGAGATGGAAAATTAGACAGTATTTTATTACAGGGAAGTATTGATTATTCCGGAATTTATCAATATCTGATCAAACATAAGATCGACCTTTCCGGTATGGAAAAAGATGTTTTTCATCTGTCTTTCGCTGATTTTTACGGAGTGAAAGAAAACGGCGGATATTGTTATCAGGATCAGGCATAAAGTAAAAGCATTCCTGCATGGATCATTGCTTCTTGGCATATGATTTCCGGCAGGAATGCTTTTTATTTTATTATCTCGCAGATTCACCAACTGCAGCTGCTCCGCTCAATCCGTCTTCACTCTTTTTCTGGTCATAAACCTCTCTGTCTAAAAGCTGCTCGGATTTTGCCACAAGAACTGCTGCTGTTGCCGCACCTGTCACATTTGTTGCTGTACGCATCATATCGACAACGCTTGAGATCGGAACCAGAAGTACAATAATCTCTACCGGAAGTCCTGCTGCAGTAAACAGTGCTGTGGTTGTTACTGTGGAGGTTCCCGGAACTCCTACTGTTCCGATGGAAACGATCAGTGTCAATACGATCAGAAATACATACTGGACTGGGACGTAAATGCTTTTTTCTTCCCAGATAGGACAGCAGTACAAACAGAACTACTGTAATCGCCACTGCCGCTATCGCTAAAACATCAATATCCATTATTTTACTCCTTTAAATGCCGCATCAAGATCTGCGATCAGATCTTCTACTTTTTCAATTCCGATTGAAAGCCGGATCGTGTTTGGTTTGATTCCCTGATCTAACAATTCTTCCTCCGTACACTGGCTGTGAGTGGTGGTTGCCGGATGAATCACCAGAGATTTCACGTCTGCTACATTTGCCAGCAGGGAAAAGATAGACAGCTGATCGATAAATGCCTGGGCCGTCTGCGCATCTCCCTTAATCTCAAAAGTAAAGATAGAGCCGCCTCCGTTCGGGAGATATCTCTTATATAATTCATGGGTTGACTCCGTTTCCAGTGACGGATGGTGTACAGCCTCTACCTGCGGATGATTCGCAAGATACTCCACGATCTTCAGCGCATTGCTCACATGCCGCTCAACACGCAGAGATAATGTCTCCAGCCCCTGCAGGAAGATAAAGGAATGGAACGGAGAAAGTGTTGCACCCGTATCACGCAGGATCACTGCACGGATATAGGTTACAAATGCCGCACTGCCTGCTGCATCTGAGAACGATACACCATGATAACTCGGGTTGGCTTCTGAAATCCACGGATATTTGCCGGATGCCTTCCAGTCAAACTTTCCACTGTCAACGATCACGCCTCCAATCGCTGTTCCATGACCGCCGATAAATTTCGTTGCGGAGTGAATCACCAAATCTGCACCATGTTCGATCGGCCGGATCAGATACGGTGTTGCAAATGTAGAATCTACTACCAACGGAATATTGTGTCTGTGCGCGATCTCTGCCACCTTCTCCAGATCGATCAGATTTGAATTCGGATTTCCAAGTGTCTCTACAAATATCGCTTTTGTATTTTCCTGAATGGCTGCCTCAAAAGATCCTTCTTTCTCAGGGTCCACAAACGTTGTTGTCACATCGTTTGTGAGCGGAAGAGTATGCGCCAGAAGATTGTATGTGCCGCCGTAGATGGTCTTGGATGCCACAATATGCTCTCCCGCCTTTGCAAGTGCCTGAAATGCATAGGCAATTGCTGCCGCACCGGATGCTACAGCCAGCGCTGCCACACCGCCTTCTAATGCTGCAATACGCTGTTCGAAAATATCCTGTGTCGGATTTGTCAGTCTTCCATATATATTTCCTGCATCACGGAGTCCGAAGCGGTCTGCCGCATGCTGTGAGTCGTGAAATACATAAGAGGTTGTTGCATAGATCGGGACTGCTCTTGCATCTGTAACCGGATCTGCCTGTTCCTGTCCAATGTGTAATTGTTTTGTCTCAAATCCCCAGTTTTTAGAATCTCTGATATCTGCCATTTCTATTTCCTCCTTCTTTGGAATCTGTTTCTTTCTTAATTCCTTGTAATCATATTAATATAGTGGGATTTATTTGTCCAATATAGATTGAGAATATCCTGTTATAGATTTATTTTATAGCAGACTCATTGTTTTGTATGGCTGCTTTAACCGTATCCAGAAACATTTCATGTATTCTGTTGTCCTGATCTAATTCCGGATGAAATGCCAGCCCAAACTGTGTCCCGTATTTTACTGCCACGATCCGATCATCTACTGCCGCAAGAACTTCTACTCCTTTTCCAACTTTTTCAATATATGGAGCTCTTATAAATGTCATCGGTATTTTCCCGATTCCCTTCATTTCCTGTACTGTACGGAAACTTCCAAGCTGTCTGCCATAACCGTTTCTTTTCACCGCTGCCGGCAATGTTGCAAAATAAATATTCCGGTCATTTGTCAAATTTTCCGCCAGAAGGATCAGGCCGGCACAAGTTGCCAGCACCGGCAGTCCTTCTTCGATTTTCTGCTTCAATATCTGATACATGTCCAGCTCTTTCAGAAGTTTTCCCTGCACAGTACTCTCACCTCCGGGAAGGATCAATCCATCAAACGGTTTCATCAGGTCCTCTTTTTTGCGGAGTTCCATACATTCTATTCCCAGGTCTTCTATTTTCTTCCGATGTTCCGCAAATGCTCCCTGTACTGCAAGTACTGCGATCTTCATTCTATCTGCCCCTTTCCGCCATCAAAAGTTCTATCTCCTGTTCATTAATTCCTACCATTGCCTCTCCCAGATCCTCAGAAAGCTCTGCCAGCATCCTGTAGTCTTCAAAGTTTGTTACCGCTTTTACAATTGCTTCTGCCCGCTTTCTCGGATCTCCTGACTTAAAAATACCAGATCCCACAAATACGCCTTCTGCACCAAGCTGCATCATCAGCGCCGCATCCGCCGGAGTTGCGATGCCTCCCGCCGCGAAGTTTACAACAGGAATACGTCCGTTATGATGTACATATTCAACCAATTCATACGGCACATTTAGGGCCTTTGCTTCCTCAAACAGCTCATCCTCCCTCATGGAGACCAGTTTTACAATTTCCCGCTTCATCATTCTCATATGTCTGACTGCCTGTATCACATCTCCTGTTCCCGGCTCTCCCTTTGTACGGATCATAGAAGCTCCTTCATTGATCCTTCTAAGCGCTTCTCCCAAATCTCTTGCACCACATACAAATGGTACCTGGAATTTGCGTTTATTAATATGATAAACATCATCTGCCGGAGAAAGTACTTCACTCTCATCAATATAATCAATTTCGATTGCCTCTAATATCTGTGCTTCAACAAAATGTCCGATCCTGCATTTTGCCATAACTGGAATGGATACTGCTTCCTGAATTTCCTTGATCATCTTCGGATCACTCATTCTGGATACTCCGCCCGCTGCACGGATATCAGCCGGAATCCTTTCCAGCGCCATCACTGCACATGCTCCCGCCTCCTCTGCAATCCTTGCCTGTTCCGGTGTTGTCACATCCATGATCACTCCGCCTTTTAACATCTGTGCTAACTGCTTGTTGAGCTCATATCTTTCTGCACTCATTTGCTGTACCTCCTCTTAATTGCTATCATTTTTATATGAATACTACATTAAGATTGGCTTTTCTTAAATATCCAGTTTTAACGTTTTTAACCATGCCAGTTTTAAAAACAAAAAAGCTACCGCTATTATTTCCAATATTTTTCTACTTCCTGCTCAGCCTCTTGGAAAGAAAGCTGGAACTTTTCCTGTACCTTTGCACACACGCATTCTTTTTCCATTCCCATTTCCTGTAATAATTCTACAGTTGCCTGTCTTCTGCCTTCCCTTCTGCCTTCTTTCAATCCAGTGTTTTTATAAACCGTAGAAAAGTACTGGTGATCTCGAATCGCACGCTCTCTTGCCTCATATTCCAGACGCTTCTCCTCATCCGCACTGATCCGGTTCAAATCCTCATACGCCTTCTTAATATATTCGCTTTTTTCCGCTGCCATTTCAAATTCCTCCTTGGTTTCTGCATTGATAAACTGAAGCCATTTCAGCAGCTCTGTCTCCGGATACTCATATTTTGCCAGTTTCGGGAGTTCCAATGTGTGGATCTCAACTTTATCACTGTACATCTTTCTCCCCTGATCTGACCAGAAGTGAAAACAGGAGTAATATTCTTCATCTTCAAACATGGTAAAATTCAAAATCCCGATATGAATACATTTTTCTAATTTCTGATAGTCTTCTCCTGGTTTTAATTGATCGGTAAACATCTTCCCCAGATAGAACAACGTGCGTTCTGCCCAGTATTCACTAGCTGTCACCTGAATTTCAATGTCAATCTGCTCCTTGTTATTTAACAAAACCCGTACATCCAAAATTCCCAACTTATCATCTTTATCCTTCTGGCGCAAATGGGACGGCAAAATCCTGCTCTCAACGATTTCTCCCAGATCAATTCCAAGTACCGCCGCCAGAAATGCGTTGCGCACCTCTTCATCTTCCATCAGCTCTTTAAAACAGAAATCTACTTTTGGCTTCATTAAAAATTGTGTTGTTTTTTCCTTCTTCATACATGCTCCTCCTTGGTTTCTGATGGAATTCAGAAGATTTCGATGAGCATGTAACTGTATTCTTAATTTTATTATATCTTTTGACACGATGTTTCACAATCGCAAATACAGACAAACTCCATCTATTCTCTTGTTACTATGCACGGTAACGTCTTATCCATCTTTTCTGTGCGTTTATTTGGAAATTATTTTTGAATGGCCTCTTATGCCATATTTGAAAACTGAAAGGGATTCCTTTCAAGATGAATTTTATTATACTTGAAATTTTTTGAGGATACAATGAAATTTTCATAAAGATCCTCTAAAAAATTTCATACATAAAAGACCAGATATCAAGTACAGCAAGTATACCTTGATATCTGGTCTTTGAAATTATCTTCTCTTACAACACCACATCATCCACTTTTTCAAAATTATCCAATCTGTAAGACTCCACTGTCGCCTCTGTCACCAGATAAAATCTTTCTCCCGCGTACAAGCCTCTCACTTCTGAATATCCGCTCAACTTTTTCTCAAATACACAAGTAAACCCTTTTTCTTTATCATAGGAATAAATGTAGTATTCCTGCTGGTTCTTGTATCCCGGGAATCCAATCAGGTTCTTCTCCGTATCTACAAACGCTGCCCGATAATTATAGGATACATCTGTTGAATAGCACTCCTCCAGCACTGTTTTCGCAACTTCTTTTACGTCTTTCGGATCCGAAATATCGAACATAGACAGTTTTACGCCATTCACTGTTGTCCCATCTTCCTCCACATCCATTCCGATTCCAAGAAGCAGCCCGTCTCCATACGGATGCAGATAATCAGAAAATCCCGGTATCTTCAGTTCGCCCAGTACTTTTGGCTTTTTCGGATCAGACAAATCTACGGAAAAGAGTGGATCAACTTGCTTGTAAGTTACAAAATAACAGGTATCTCCCATAAATCTTGCTGAATATACTCTTTCATCTTCTGCCAGATTATCCAGTTTTCCTGTTTCTTTCAAGTCTTTATCTAAAATATAAAGTGCATTTGTAGAATCTGCTCCCTGACTGCCTGTATTGCTTGCACTATCCGTCCTCAGTAATGGATTCACACCGCCGGATGTATCATCATTTTCACGGATTGTGGTCACAACCCGCAGATATCCGTTGTATTCATCAATACTAAAAGAATCATTGACCATACCATCGATCACAACATCGCCCGTTCCATCCAGCTCTCCATTTTTATAAGAAACTTTTCGAATCTCTGTCTGTGTCACCGGAGAGACTTTTGCGTCATAGATTGTGTCATACACATAAATATTATTCTCACTTACATAGCACTGACTGCCATCTCCAAAAAATGCCAGATGATCGGTCTGCTTTGTCGGATCTTTCAGACTGAAGGAAGTCACTACGGTATAGACTCTTCCTTTTTCCTGCTGCGGAAGTAAAATATAACTGCTGTCCATCACTTTCCCCTGCACTTCCGGTACATAACTGCTGACATCATTCTTTGACCCGGAAATATCGGCATAGAACGTACTAAGCAGATACACGTAATCTCCGGATACACGCATAGTATGGAAACTTCCGCTCTGTGACATCTCTCCCAAAGATTTTGGCTTTTCCGGATTGCTCACATCAAAAACTTCCGCCACAGTATGTGTCACACTTCTGACGACTCCCTGACTGTCTGTCTCATCGGTGGTTCTCGCATACACACAGACCAGTTTTTCATCTTTTAAATAAATCTCGATCAGATAATCATTTGCATCCATGGAAATGGTTCCTACTTGCTTCATCTCTTCAGATTCAATATTCAGGATCTGCACCTTATCCATGCTCATGATATACAGATACTTTCCGTCTGTCTTGACGATATCACCTTCACCGACCCCCTCTGTCCGCACATTCGTATCGGAATGTGATACAGCCTGATCAGCGACTGCTTTCTCCCCTGTATAAAGAGCCGCTCCATCAGCTCCCCCTGTGCCATACATGATCTCTTCCTCTTCTGCCGCTGCCTGAACGTACTTGTAAATCTGATCATAATCCTTCGCACTTGCCAACGCAGCAGTCGACTCAGCGACTGTATCGTCTGCAGCCTTTTCCGCTGCTTTTTGTGCTTCCTTATCCTGCATCATTCCACGTCCGGAAAGTGCAACTACCCCCACAACAAGACAACAACATGCCGCTGCTGCCACAATTCCATAAACTGGTGTCCGTTTTTTCTTTTTCTGTGCCAGTTTCTTTTCAATATTCTCAGGTTTTAAAGAATCAGGCACTTCCATCCCCTCTGCTGACTGCACAATCTTGTCTTTTATTTCCTCTTCTGTAAAATGTCTGTCTCTTTTATTTTCCATCCTTATACCTCCACTTCCTGAAGAACCACTCGCATCTTCTCCAGAGCTCTCTTTTTTCTGGAACGAACCGTTGTCGGATTCATCTTAAGCATCTGTCCAATCTCATCGCTTTGATAACCTCCAAATACCGAAAATGAAACAATCAGACGTTCTTCCTCATCCAGATTCCAGAATGCACGTTTTACATCCTGCGAAACAGAATAATCGGATTCCTCCGCCGGATAATCCTCATCCAGCTCATAGGCTTGTCTTCGCTTTCGAAACTGGTTCTTACAATGATTGCTCAATATGGTAAAGATCCAGTTTCTGAAAGACTCCTCCTTTTTGAGACTGGATATCTTTTCATAGGCTGCCATCACTGTATCACTGACTGCATCTTCCGCTTCCTGCGGATGCTTCAGCGTATACAAAGCAAATCTATAAAGCTCTACATAGATTCTGGAATACAACTCTGAAAATGCCTTGATATCCCCACGCTTTGCACGCTGTATCAGAACTGCTTCCGCACTTTTTTGATAATCGTACATCCGCATCCCCTCTCTTTCTTTTTTGTTTGTGTTACTGTTCACAATAACTCTTTTGTCACACATAAGAGTCTTTCAAGTGAAGTTTTGTTGCATGGAAAATAAAAAATCAGGGAGATTTTTTGTTTCTCCCTGATTTTTTCATCTGTTTAATCTCTAACCTCTATAGTAATTGATCAGACAGCCCTTCAAAATAATCTCTCTTTCGGCATCTGTCAGATCACCCAGACGGAACTCTACTTCTTTCAGTTCATCTCCTACAACATAGGCCTTGATCACATCTGCCTTTTCTTCTACTGCGTTTCTCACATCCGGAATGAAGATATAGTCATCATTCTTAAATGGAAGTGCTTTGTCATCCGCATCTGTCAGAAGCGGCAGCATTCCCCAGTTGATCAGGTTTGAACGATAACGTTTTGTAGCATACTCGTTGGCAATGTTTGCCCATCCGCCCAGTACTTTCTGGCAGGATGCAGCCTGTTCACGTGCAGAACCATCTCCCGGTTTCACTGCAAAGATCGTACTTCCGACTCCTACATTTCCTTCTCCGACCTGTGGGAATTTCTCCTGAACCTTCGCCATGACCGGTTTTAATTCTTCCAGCACCTCAAGCGGACATTTTCCTGCTTCGATCGCCTTCTGTGCTGCCTGTACTTCTTTGGCGCGTCCTACATATGCAGGATCTTTTCTGGAAAGTGCAAATTCTGCCAGTCCCAGCGGATTCGAACGATAAGAAGAAGTCTCACCGGACGGAATCAGTTCATCTGTTGTCGTAACAGGATCGTGGATCTCAGATACAACCTTAAGAACCAGATTCTGTGGAAGTGCTGACATTTCCGGCCAGTCTTTGATATTCGGACCAAACTTGATCTCTACACTTGGATCTGCCACGCCCTTGCTGTCAAATACACGATTTGCATAAATGTTCTGATCAAAGTGATATTTCTGTCCCTTGTACTCGACATCCATTGCTGTCGCCGGTGTCAGGAATCCTTTGTTTGCCGCCGTTGCCGCGATTGAACGGGCATCCATCAGTGCAACAGAAGAAATCTGACCGTTCTGGAGCTTGGAACCTTCTCTGTTCGGGAAGTTTCTTGTTGTATGACGGATAGAGAATGCATTATTTGCAGGAGTATCTCCGGCGCCAAAACATGGTCCGCAGAATGCAGTCTTTACAACTGTTCCTGCTTCCATCAGATCTGCGATCGCTCCATTTTTCACAAGTTCCATATAAATCGGTGTACTTGCCGGATACACGCTGAATGTAAATTCATCCGCACCGATATTTCTTCCTTTGATGATGTCCGCTGCCGCACAGATGTTTTCAAATCCACCGCCTGCACAACCGGCAATAATTCCCTGATCTACATACAGTTTTCCATTCACGATCTTGCTCTGGAGAGAGTAATCTACTGCTCCATCCAGACTGATCAGCGCTTTCTTCTCAACTTCGTGAAGAATGTCTGCCAGGTTTGCATTTACTTCATCGATCGTATAGACATTGCTCGGATGGAACGGCATCGCGATCATTGGTTTGATCTCACTCATATTGACATAAACCATTCCATCATAGTAAGTCACTGCTCCTGGATTCAGTTCTTTGTATCCTTCGCTTCTTCCGTGGATCTCATAGAATTCCTGAATCTTCTCATCTGTTTTCCAGATAGAAGACAGACAAGTTGTCTCTGTTGTCATAACATCGATTCCGATTCGGTAATCTGCGCTCAGTTTTGAGACTCCAGGTCCGACAAACTCCATGACTTTATTGTTCACATATCCATTTGCAAATGTAGCTCCGATAATCGCCAGAGCAACATCCTGAGGTCCGACTCCTTTTGCCGGCTCTCCATCCAGATAGATTCCGATCACTTCTGGTTTCTTGATGTCATATGTCTTATTCAAAAGCTGTTTTACAAGCTCCGGTCCGCCTTCTCCCATTGCCATGGTTCCCAATGCTCCGTAGCGGGTATGGCTGTCAGAACCAAGGATCATCTTGCCGCACTCTGCAAGAACCTCTCTTGCAAACTGATGGATGACTGCCTGATGAGGCGGAACATACACACCACCGTACTTTTTCGCACAGGTAAGCCCAAACATATGGTCATCCTCATTGATCGTTCCACCAACTGCACAGAGACTGTTATGACAGTTTGTCAAAACATACGGTACCGGAAATTTTTCCAGTCCGGAAGCTCTTGCCGTCTGAATAATTCCCACAAACGTAATATCGTGGGATGTCAATTTATCAAATTTAATCTGCAGGCGTTCCATATTGCCTGAAGTATTATGACTGTCCAGGATTCCATAGGCAATCGTATTCTTTGCAGCCTCTTCTTTCGAGACAGGAAGTGACACATTTCCCGTATCTTCCAGGATTTCTGTGCCGTTTAACAAGTACACACCGTTATCATATAATTTAATCATGGTAACCTCCTTTGTCTTTCCAATAATTTCACTAACTGTTTATCATTTTAGCATGTTAAAGAGGGAATTGCAAAAAAATTCTGCGGGATTATCTTGTCTCCCGCAGAATTTTTACAACTTCCAGTCTGGTCTCCCCGACCGTAATCACATCTTCTTTCTGGATCACGATTGGCTTATGAATCTGTTTTCCATTCAAATATGTATGGTTTTTTGAACCTTCATCTCTCAAGTACAGCTTATCCCCACTTCGGATGATCGCGCAGTGTACCTTTGATACTCTTAAATCTTCCGGCAGGGACAAAAACTTGTCATACTCTGACGATGCACTGACCCTTCCGATTCCCAGCGAATCATAAAAAATAAAACTATACTGATCCTGCTGATCCACATCTTCCAGAATGATCTTCCAGCGTCTCTTCGCCGGGGCAGAAGATGTACGGCGTTCTGCCTGTTCTCTCACCGGACGACGTCTCGGTTCTGGTTCATCATCTTCTTCGTCATCATAGTCATCATCATAGTCATCATCATAGTCATCATCATAATCATCTTCAGAATGATATCTCCGTTCAAACTGATTATAATCTTTTTTCTCTTTTAATAATTTTGAAATCGTAAAGAAGATTACTGCTATGATCGCTGCGATCAATATTCCGATAATTACCCAATACAACATAATTCCTATCAACTCCTCTGAAGGTATCTTACTATACTTTCAGAATGAGGGCAAGCGAAAGACGAAGAAAATTTATCTTGTTCGATCCACTCTACTGCGCAAAAGGAACCCACGGACAGCGTTTTGCAATTTCCTGATTATATGCTTCCAGATTTTTCATCTGTTCTGCAATATGAGGCACATTCATCCGTTCCACAAGAACCTGAATTGTTTCTTTTCCTTCTTCCGCCAGTTCTTTGCGTCTTTCTTCTGTAGGAATTGACGGTGTACTCATGTGGTCTTTCGGATTTCCAAAATAATATCCGATGGAACCACTTTGATATGCCAATGCGAATACATCATCAAACTCCGCACAGCTCTGCTTCTCCTGATGCTCATATTTTGTAGTCAGCGGTACATCTTCCAATCTGCCCAGCATATCATAAGCGCCCACCGTAATTGCATGGAATGTATCTGCAGATTTAAAAACATCCTGTCCATTTCTCATCAGCTGCATGATCATATCCATATACAGGATCGGAGTTCCTGTTTTATCCATAAAATCTCTTACCATCGGACTCACTGTCATATGTGCCGGACCATGTGCACTGATATAAATCTGTCTTTTAAATCCCTGGCGTAAAAGACTTTCCGCAATTCCTGTCAGATAACGAATTCCTTCCTGAATGCTGACCTGAACCGTTCCTCTTCCACTTGCAGTCGCTCCTGCATAAAAATATGGAAGCCCCGTTAATACAAGTCCGTCACATGCCTCCGCCATTTTAAGTGCAAACGCTTCACTGACTACGGTTTCCGAATCCAGAGGAAATCCCCCGTGCATTTCCACAGTTCCGACCGGAACGATCACAATATCATTTCGTGTAAGATATTCTTCCACTTCATCATTCAACATCTTCGGTATAATTCTTGTTCTCATTTTTCACCTTTCCTCTTATAACTGAAATATCTTTTTGGCATTCTCAAAACAAATTTTCCGGTAGGCCTGTGCAGATAATTTTCCTTCCTGATACTGTCTGTCCAGCCATTCTCCCAATGGAAATACCATATCCGTATTTACCATATCTGTACCGAACATCAGACGATCCTGAAATTCCTCCAAAAATTGTAAACCAAACTTTTCATCTCTCATAATAGCACATCCACCACTGTTTGCAGACAGATCTGCGTATAAGTTTTTATAATTTCTCATAAGACAGACCAATCTGCCGCCTTCCTTGACAGGACCTTTTCCCCATTCCATTCGAGATTTCAGATCCGGCTTCGCATCCTGACTGATTTCATGCCAGAACGGCTGACTGTGCCCTATGAATTTTAATCCGGGATATTTTTCTAAAGCTTCTTCCAACATCGGCAGTCCCGGTTCATCGACAATGCCATATTCATATCCCTCCTGCGGACTCATATGAAACAGGATTGGCATTCCCAGTTTTTCCGCCGCCTGAAATACAGCCTGAACAAAAGGATGGTTTATTTTTCTACAGATCATAAACTCACCAATTCCTACAGTTCCCTGCCTTTGATATTCCCTGAGCCTCTCTTCAATGGTTTCTTCACAATTTTCATCCAGATTACACATCCATACATATTTATCCGGAAATCTTCTGGCCAGCTCTCTACATTTCTGGTTTCCGGAGACAGAAGCCATTGCTCCTTCTGTCTCTCCGGATGACATAACAACCGCTTTTTCAATCTGAAGCTCCTCTAAATGAGCAAGCATTTCTTCGCCTGTTGATATCTTGAATTTTTCTGTTCCCGGAACCGGATCTAGCGCTGCATGTAAATGAATATCTATTTTTTTCATAGCATACTCAGCCTCATTTTCTGTACTTTATTTTGCCTTTAATTCTGCATACATCTGTTCTGTAGTCTCTTTATTCAAATTAAAGATCAGCCCTACTCCAATCAACTCTAAAGCGCAAGTTACCACTGGAATGATATTGACCAGGAAATAAATTCCATTCACTGCTTCCGCTGTCTGCACGACATTAGAACCGGAAACAAATCCGATTGCTGCCAATCCGAAAGAAACTCCTGTAGAGGCAATGGTCGAACCTATTTTTCTACTAAATGTATATAAAGAATACATAGAACCATCGCTTCTTTCATTAAATTTCCATTCGCTGTAATCCAGACAGTCTGTAACAAGCGCCCAGATCAACATTGTAAATACCGTCTGTCCAATCGTTCCCAACACAACCAATGCAGAATAAATATATACATTTTTAATTTCCATGACAACCGGGATGACACTAAAGATTGTACTGGAAACAATGGCTGCCATTAAAGTTGCTTTTTTTCCAAACTTTGCTACCAATTTCGGAACCAATGGGAAACAGATCACCAAAATCGGGATTGTCGCAAGACTGATAATAGACATTACATCTGTTCTTGCATAGTACTCTTTAAAAATGTAGCTTCTTACCTGGTTTGATCCAGTGATAAAGAGCATACTTCCTAATGTTGCCACCATAACTCCGATCAATGGTCTGTTGTGTACGGTTGCTTTTAATACTTTTCCATAATTAAATTTCTCTGCTTTTTCAGAATTCTGTCGAATACGCTCCTGTGTAAAATTCAGCAGAACAAAATAGCTGATAATACTTAAAACACCGAAGATTACCGCGATTAGTGTAAAACGTTCCGGAAGAATATTGCTCTGCTTGTCAAAGCAGACAACAGGAACGATGGAAAGTCCTACGATTCCTACGATCGTTCCACCGATACTTCTTGCTCTGGAAAGCTTACTTCTCTGGATCGGATCATCACTTACAACGCTGGCCATCGCACCAAATGGCATGGAAGTTCCTGTGTAGCTCATTCCATACAGCACATATGCAAATGCTACATACGCATGAAGTGCAATCCCTTCCAATGGAACATTAAAAAAGCAAAGCACACCAGATAATGCCAGTGGAAGCATAAAAATCTTAATCCATGGTTTGAATTTATCTCCGGACTTTCCAATCATCCAACGATCTGGGAAAGATCCCATAATCGGATCATTGATCGCATCCCATAATCTGGCCACTAAAAATAACGTTCCCATCCATCCTGCGCTGATTCCCAATACATTGGTACAAAAAATCAGAAAATATGCATCTACAAATAAATTTACAAAGCTGCCCGCCATGTCTCCAAATACATACCCGATTTCATCCTTCACCCCGAACGGGCGAATTTGTTTTTTGTTCATCCTGCTTGTCCTCTTTTCTTTTTCTTTTCAATTCACGTGATTTGTGTTATCCTAATTATAAGTTATAATAATTGCAATTTATATTGCAAATTCATCAAATTACATTGCAAATCTAATATTTAATTTTATCGTTTTATATTATTTGCACAAAAACATGAGAGGATTTTTATGAAACTTCACGAAGCTAAATTATTATTAAATGACCCCACATTTTCCATCGATTCCATTACTTATCAGGAATTAGAAATGGACAGCGACTATGTGGATGTACATGAAGATATCAGTTACTCGAAAGACAATGTAGATTTACACAGCCATACTTTTTTTGAAATTTTATTTTGTCAAAGTGGTTCTTTGCAATATATGGTCGGCAACACCCGTTATCATCTGGTTAAAAATTCCATTGTATGCATTCCTCCCGGTGTCAGCCACTGTCCGCTTTATCTGGAACAGCTTTCAGAACCTTACCGCAGAACTGTGATGTGGATCAGCAATAAAATCTATCATCAATATATGAACCTTTTGAACAATGATCCAATCGAAAAATCGTCCTGTTTGCTACCGCAAAATGTATTCCTTCTATCCGGAAATATTCTATATCAGGTAGAAGAACTTTACGAAAAAATGTTAAACATTCCTCCTGATTTTTCGGGTGCAGAACTCTATAAGATTGGTTTGTCTGCGCAAATCGTTACTTTATTTCATCAATTTTTAAATTCTCATGAAATAAATCCTCTAAAGCCGGAAAAAACCATTCTTTTGGACGAGATCATTCACTTTATAGAAAATCATCTTTCCGAAGAATTAAGTGCGAAACGAATCGCAGCGCACTTTCTGGTCAGTGAATCTTCTATCAATCAATTGTTCAGTAAACAGATCAGTTTGAGCCTTTATCGGTATATTACACAACGCCGCCTGATCGAAGCTAAAAATTTAATTTCCAGTCAGACACCATTAAAAAAATTGCCTGAACTATGTGGATTTTCTGATTATTCCGTTTTTTACAAAGCTTTTACAAAACAATATGGTATTTCTCCAAAAGAATATAAAAACAGAATTTTTAAAATGCAGCAATGAAAAAGCCCCCGGCTGGGGAAAGAATCTTATCTTCCCCGCCGGAGGCTTTCTACTTGTCCTACTTTATTCTTTTCCTATTACAGTCTCTTCAACAGCTCTTCTCTTTCTGCTTCAAATCCTGGTTTTCCAAGAAGTGCGAACATATTTTTCTTATAGCTTTCAACACCTGGCTGGTTGAATGGATTCACACCAAGCAGGTATCCGCTGATTCCACATGCAAATTCAAAGAAGTAGAACAGCTGTCCCAGATAATATTCATTCTGTTCCGGAATGTTCACAAGAAGATTCGGTACATTTCCATCTGTATGTGCAAGGATT
>OOAK01000707.1_pt1 | contig 29480 bp, 27 predicted proteins | sample 1671811 | NCBI WGS metagenome assembly OOAK01 (sample SAMN06348195, study PRJEB24527) | human gut metagenome | biome: human gut; feature: ankylosing spondylitis patient; material: feces | host: Homo sapiens | place: China | collected 2015-10 | reverse complement strand
CTGTTACCATGCTCAAAATTTCAGTGGTCTTATCTGGATTAAAGCCACATGAGCAAATAAGTGTTTTAAGTAAAGATAGATAATCATTAAAAATGATTGCTGTTTCCTCTGTTCCATTCCAACTAGCCCATTGAATTATTTCATAAACACCGGGATGTTCAATCATATAATTAAGATATTCAACTGCCACTAATTTTAACGCTGAATCCCCTGTCTTACCGATTGCTGCACGAATCATTTTTTCATTCATAGTACGCATACCACTATGTGCTATCTCCCTAAGAAGTTCATCCAAACTTCCTATATGATTATATAAGGAGGGGGTACGAATCCCTAAATTTTCAGCAATAGCTTTCAAAGAAACATTATGAAGTCCATTTCTATCAGCCATATCAGAAGCAGTTTTTATAACTTCGGCTTTTGTAACTCGCATATTCATTTTCCTCTTTCTACACATCATTTACTTCATTTTAATTAATCAAATTAATGAAGTCAATAATTTGGTTAGAAAAAATGAACTCTTGTATTGACAAACAGTCTTATAATATTTAAAATTACTAATGTGGTTAGTTTTTATACTATTTAAATTAGTTTGCGAAAGGAAATACAAATATGTGTACAAGATTTGTGTATAATGGAAAAGAAACCATTGTTGGGTTCAATTTTGATATTGACCTTTCTGAATGGGAACATACTGTAATTACCGAAAAAGACCGTTTTTTTATAGGGATAAAAATGTCCGATAATAAGTACCACTCTTTTCACGGAATCAATAGAAATGGGAATGTTGGCACATTGTTGTATGTACATGGAAATGACAATGCACAATTTTGCGGTAATGAATCATGCTATACAATAGCTGATTTGACAGAAAACTTTATAAAAGGCAATCTCTCTTTTGACGATTCATTGGAGATAGTGAAAAAAAAGAAAATTACTTATGCACCTGACACTACTATGCAGGCTATGTTTTCGGATAGAAATGGGCGTGTTCTCATTATTGAACCGGGGATTGGGTATCGCTTGGAAAAAGAAAAATATTCCTTAATAACAAATTACTCCATTCTAAAACCAGAATTGACTAATCCATATGTTTTATCTGGGGATAACAGATATGAAAAGGCAAAGGATTTACTGCAAGGATATGGAGAAAACTTCTCTATTTCCAACGCCTTTGATGTACTTAGGTCAGTACGTCAGGAAGGACTTTGGGCAACCAGAGTTTCTCTTGTATATTCCGTTGCTAAAAATAAGGTATATTATGTGTTGAACAATGATTTCAAAAATATTGCAGAGTATCAATTCTAATATCACTGCAATTATAAACAAAAGTGGAGAATTTACATTTCCCCCACTTCCTTAGATTTGACAATACCATCTGCCTATTGCAATTTTTATTTACTTTTCCATCAATATTTCAAACAACAATTTCTACTTCGACAATCAAGTTAATTTATGTTGTTTAACCTCTATTTCCTTTGTCTACTAAGACATTTAATTATTTACCATACATCTGTGATAATTTTTAATTTGCCTATTGACTTTAACGTTACGTCATAGTATATGATAAAATCAAAAGGAGGAACTAGAATTATGAAAATATCCGCTATCCGTTCTGACAAAGTTTATTCAAAAATTATGAGTGCACCGTTAGACAAAAAAATGACATTTATAGATATGAACTTATGAAGCCTTTTGAAAAAAAGTGGGCTTGTTATAGTGTTCCTATGAAAGCTCTAACGCCTAATGGATATGATGTAATTATGGCAAGCGAAATGCTTGGACATATCGCCCCAACCGCTGTTGACCAAAAGCAACAAAATAATATTAAGCTAATTTCTGATAATACACTCTGGGAAAAATGTGAGTTATCCATTCAGCAGTCGTTGAATTGCTTTGTTGAACACGGTGTTAATCTACCCATTAAAGAATATGCGTTTACAATTTTACTTGCAAATGCTAAAAATCCTTACATTATTTTAAATGATGGTTACTGTGGTGATGGTGGTATTCCAGGATATATTTTTTCTTGGTTACTACCTAATGAATACACTTTATCACATCTTCATGTAGCATTAGCACATGAAACTAATCACAACGTACGATTTCAATTTATTAAATGGAAGAATGACATCACTCTTGGTGAAATGATAGTCAATGAGGGATTGGCAGAAAACTTTGCAACATTTCTGTATGGTGAAGATAAAGCAGGTCCTTGGGTAACAAAAACTGATATAGAAACCTTAAATGAATATATTAAGCCTATTATTCGGGACGGTTTAAATGTTCAAGGATTAGAAAATCTGAATGCATACCTTTATGGTGATGAAATGGCAGCATTACAAAACTATCCTCAGGTCGGATTACCCTATTGTTCCGGATATGCGTGTGGCTATCACTTGATTAAACACTACTTGCAAAAGACTGGAAAAAACATTGTCGAAGCAACTCTATTACCTGCAAAAGAAATTTTAAATGCTACGGAGGATTTTTGGAATGAATGAAAAAGCTAAAACAGTCCATGAAGTTGCTAAATTAACAGGTATTACTGCTCGAACACTACATTATTATGATGAAATTGGTTTATTAAAACCATCTATTATAACCGAAGCAAAATACCGTCAGTATACAGACGACGATTTAACTAGGCTTCAGGAAATTTTGTTTTTTAGAGAAGTTGGATTCGCCCTAAAAGAAATTAAGGAACTGCTGGATTCACCTCATTATGTTCGTTCAGAAGCATTAGAGCGTCATGTACTGATTTTGGAAGCTCAGAAAGAACGAATAGAAGCTTTGATTTCACTTGTAAAAGACACAATCAACGGAAATAAAGAAATTAAATTTTCTGCATTTTCAAATGCAAAAATACTTGAGTTACAATCGCAATTTCAAGAAGAAGTATTAGAACAATGGGGAAATACTGAAAGTTTCAGAGAATACAAGACTATGTTTTCTTCCCATTCAAAGCAAATACAAGAGAAAGAAATAGAATCTTTTTATTCAATGGCTCGCAATATTTTTGAAAAACTAGCTATGTATGAAAATAGTCCTGCGGAAAGTTCAGAAGTACAAGCAATAGTACATGAATGGCAACAATATATTTCTGAACACTTTTATGAATGTAATAAACAAATTTTATCTAATTTGGGAGTTCTCTATATTACAGATGAAAGATTTACCACTTTTATAAATAGATTTAGTAGTGGAAATCTTGCAGCTTTTTTTAATGAAGCAATACAAATTTTTTGCAGAGGTTCAGAATGAATATGATGGAGTGGGTTATTTGTCCTATATGCAACAATAAAACAAGGATTAAAATACGAAAAGATACACAGCTAAAAAACTTTCCGTTGTATTGTCCAAAATGTAAAAAAGAAAGTTTGATATGCGTAAATAACTTCAAAATAGAAATTATCAAAGAGCCAGACGCTTAGACGCAGAGCCGATAATTTATAAGCTATTACAGCTTATAGACTATCGGCTCATTTTAGTTTCAGTCCTATTCTTGCAGACAATAGAAGTTATTTATCTTCCATTTCCTTGTATTTGACAATACCATCTGCAACGCTTTCCATGATAACAAGGTCTGCGTCTGTAAAATTGTCAATTTTGCTTTCAAGCTGTCTTCGTCTGCTGCTTTTTACCGGATTATCAGAGGACAAAAAGAACTCATCCACTGATACATTCAGCAGAGATACAAGGTCGTAAAGCACCTGTAAACTGGGGTGCTGCCCTTTATTCTCAATATTGGTTAAATAGCGTGGGTCAATTTCAATCATTGCTCCCACCTGTTCACGGGTCAAGCCCTGTTTTTTACGGGCTTCTTTTATGGCAAGCCCAAACGCCCTGAAATCATATTTATCTTCTTTTTTACGCATAATACACCACCTCTGTACATTTTACTGTTCCTGTTGTAATAGTGACAGGTACAGAAAAACGTATCGTATAGTTGTACAGTTCCTATTATGCGTATCAAAGATAAAACTATGCTGTCGAAACGGAAATAAAAAAAACCGTTATTTGGCAGCATACTTTCCCTGCGTCAAAAATTATATCATTATTTCCAGACGACGGTTTAACAAAAGCCGCCGTCTTTTTTTGCCTGAAATATAGATGATTTTTAAAGTCTACTACTTTATACAGACAGCGGCTTACAGGAGGAAGCCGCTATGCAAAATATTTTCTTAAATATATCTACATTCGGTAAACCGTTAAAAAAAGCCATCCACCTACACTAGAAAAATCTGACCCTCAATGTGGTTTTTCAGAATACATAGCAAGAACTATCGAAGCACACAAGCAGAAATATCGTCTGTTTGCGTGCTTTTTTAGTTGGAAGAAAAAGTTTTTAAATTTTTCTTCTCAAAACGCAACTGCACCCCCTGTCCTGTCGGGACTAAGAGCGAAAAGGGGGAAAGAAGCAGAAATTCCTATCAACTCGCTCCCTTTCAAGGCTGGAAAGGGGGTGAGCAATGATGAAGCCATCTGAATTTCAGACAACCATAGAGAACCAGTTTGATTACATCTGTAAAGTCGCTATGGAGGATGAACGCAAAGACTATCTCAAAGCGTTGTCCAGACAGTGTAAACGGGAAACCCTGTTCTGTGATATGGACGATTACACCGTCAACTTGTTTTCTTCCGAAGACACCTATCCATCCCACTTCCATACTTTTGAAATGGATGGATTTACTGTCCGTATTGAAAACAGCCTATTAGCAGAAGCATTAGAAAATCTGGATGGAAAGAAACGTGATGTTATCCTGAGATATTATTTTCTTGGATTTGACGATACGGAAATTTCAAAAATTCTGGAAGTCAACCGTTCTACTATCCAGAGAAGAAGACACGCCGGACTGGAATTTATCAAAAAATTTATGGAGGAAGAAGCATGACAGCAAAGCACCCTATGATTCCGTTTCCTGTGATTGTAAGGGCTGCGGACGGTGATATTGAAGCAATCAACCAGATTGTACGCCATTACAGCGGTTTTATTGCCAGCCGTTCCATGCGTCCCATGAAAGACGAATATGGCAATACCCACATGGTTGTAGATGAAACCCTACGCCGCCGGATGGAAACACGTCTGATTGCAAAGATTTTATCTTTTGAAATCAGGGAACCAAAGTAAAAATAACGCTCTCCTGTGGAAGCATGGACAAGCCCATGCTTCCCAGACAGAGCTTGCCAGCCTATTAAAGTGCATTATCACCAGTGCATTTTAACAGGCTGACAAAGCCAGATTGTTCATTGAAAAAGAAAGCGTCTAATCAACGCAGCATAAAGCAGCCGAATACGTTTCGATAGAAAGAGAGCCGTTGGGCTGGCACGCCGTAACCCACCAAAGGAGGGATGAAACCGGATAGCGATTCCTGCCAGCGTTCCATAAGCAGCTTACCGCAAAAGCTGCCGCCATGACCTTTCTATCGTGATAATGATACTTCCGTACAGCCTTAGTCCGTGTGATGATGTAGCACCGCTGGCAAAGGGTACGGCTGGATGAGAACCATGCAGGGGTGAGATTCCCATGAGCTTTAGCGAAAGCTGTTCGGTTTGCTTCAAAGAAAATAACAGGAGGTTGTTATCTTATGGAAAATACAAAGAATCCTGACCCTGAAATGATACGAGAATACCAGATAGGAAACACCTGCTATGTGGTAAAATCCCGCTCAAAAGAACAGGCGCAGGAAGACGCAGTAACGAAAGTAAAAAGGCTTATCCGCAATGATTTGAAACAATAATTTTAAGATAAAATAAGGCAGACAGGAAACAGAAAATGCGGTACAATAAAGTTGTAAAAGCATTGTCTGTTTGACTGTCGGATAGGAGGTACTTATGTTACAGCAGTCAAACAGCACTATCACTTCCATTTATCCGATGGGAAATCAAACAGAGGAATTAACCGCATTATACTGTCGGCTTTCACAAGACGATAAACAGGAGGGTGATTCAAACAGTATTATTAACCAGAAAAAAATCCTGAAGCGTTATGCAATCGAGCACGGGTATCAGCCTTATGTGTTTTTTGTAGATGATGGATTTTCTGGTACAAACTTCAACAGACCGGATTTTCAAAGAATGATTGCAGAGGTCGAAGCAGGAAGAATCAAACGCGTTATAGTCAAGGATATGTCAAGACTTGGACGTGATTATTTGCAAGTGGGAATGTACACAGAAATTATGTTCCCGAACATGGATGTCCATTTTATTGCTGTCAATGATGGCGTGGATAGTCATGTGGGAGATAATGAATTTACCCCATTTCGTAACATAATCAACGAATGGTACGCAAAGGACACCAGCAAAAAAATACGTGCAGTCAAGCGTTCTAAAGGAATGGCAGGTGAACATATCGGTTCTCACGCTCCTTATGGCTACATGAAGAATCCAGACAATAAAAAGGAATGGCTTATAGATGAAGAAGCCGCCGAAGTAGTTCGGGAAATCTTCCGTTTATGTGTCAATGGTTACGGACCGACACGAATTGCCAATATTCTAACGGAAAGAAAAATTCTTTGCCCTACTTATTATGCGCTAGAGCATGGGGAAAAGCCACGAACCGTTCTTCCACCTGACAAGTATCTGTGGAGCGCAACTGTGGTATCTCATATCTTAGAAAGAATGGACTATTTAGGACATACTGTGAATTTTAAGACCCATGTTAAGTCTTATAAAAATCGCAAAAAAATTGATAACAGTCCTGAACAATGGAAGATTTTTGAGAATACCCATGAAGCAATCATTGACAAGGAAACCTTTGAGATTGTACAGAAAATCCGTTCTGGAAAACGCCGCCCTACCAAAATGGGGGATATGCCTATGTTCTCTGGTTTGCTCTACTGTGCAGATTGCGGAAGCAAAATGACATTTCATAGGCAAATGGCACAGAGTGCAGAGAAACATAATTTTGTATGCAGCAATTACCGACACAATTCAAAATCATGTACTATGCACTATATTCGTAATGTAGTAGTTGAACAAATTGTACTGGAAAACCTGAAAGAAGTTATCCGCTATGTGTCAGATTATGAAGATGAATTTGTTCAGATGGTAATGGACACGGATATGCGGCAAAGAAATAAAGAACTGCTGCAAAAGAAGAAGCGGCTTACAGAAATTCATTCCCGTATTCAGGAGTTGGACAAAATTTTTCAACGGATTTATGAAGACAACATTAGTGGAAAACTTTCAGATGAACGCTTTATGAAACTTTCAAGAGGATATGAGGAAGAACAGCATACTTTGCAGGAAGAACAGACTTCCTTAGAGAAAGAATTACAGAAAGAAGAAAAACAATCTGTGGATGTAAAGCAATTTCTTTCAGTAGTCCGCAAGTACACTAACCTTACAGAACTCACACCAGAAATTGTGCATGAGTTTATCGACAAAATTATTGTCCACGCTCCGGATAAGAGCAGCGGTAAACGCTTACAGGAAATTGAAATTATCTATAACCATATCGGAGTATTCGACCATTCAAAGGTCACTTTGTGGAAAGGAAAAGCGGTATAGTACACAATATACTATACCGCAAAACCTAAATCTTAAAAACATCCTTACCAAACCCTCACATTTATAAGGCTTTGAGAGGATATGAGGAGATAAAATGGAGAAAATAAAGGTACTATTTATCTGCCACGGCAGCAGACAAACATATTTGAAAAAACCTTAATTTATAAGGGGATTTAAAATTGAAAGTGAGAATTTACATCAAAAATATATCATTTGAAATCCTAGAGAGTGCTTGAAATGATTGATTGGAAAGTAGTCTAGTAGATAAAAGTGTAACATGGAAGTAAAACAGTATAATACAATTTTAGATAGAGTATTTTGTTTCTGGATGTTTCTGAAGTGCTATAATGTAGCAGTGCTAAAGAACAATATATAGTGTTGGTCTGTGATTTGAAGTACGAGATGTATGGATTGGATGAAACTAAACGAAACTGAAAATGAAAGAATGATATTGTTACGAAATTGAATTTGTTATGCAAAAATGGTAATTTGGAGTGAATATCATTCAGAATAATTAAATATAAATGCAAGGGTTATATGTTTTCTTTTGTCGAGAGAAATTAAAGGGTTGGAGTCGCATCATGGGCTTCAGCCTTTTTGTTTTCTATTAAGTATGCTTAAGTATGATAGATAACAAAATCATTTGTGCTGGAGTATAACAATGAAGTTATATTATGGTCAAATGATATTTAGACCAATAAAAAGTAATAAAATGTTTAAAAAGTAATAAAATGTGTTATAATTAGAGTAATTAATATTTGGAGGTGCTAATATGAGACTAAAAGCAGAAAATGTATTTAAACCTGGAGCGTATCCGGAATATACATATGTCTCCAGGAATTATGAAAATACAGGTATATCATATGAATTACGTTTAAAGCAGGCATTGAGAACAGCGGGTTGCCTTACATCATTAATTGGACCATCAAAAATGGGAAAGACAATCTTATGCGAGAAGGTAATTGGATTTGACAACATTGTTGAAATTTCTGGTGCGGATTTTAACAGCAACACAGATTTTTGGGCAATTGTTGCTGCAAAAGTGGGGTTGCCTTATAAAGGAGAATTGACAACAGAAAGAGAGGTTAATGAAGGAAATAGTAAGGAAACAGATAGTAAAAGTGAAAAGTATGTTCTAGCGAAAGATACCGTTATTCAATATTATAAAGAGCACGATAAAGTATTAGTAATTGATGATTTTCATTATGCTTCAAAAGAGATGCAGACAAAAATGGCACAACAGCTCAAAGATGCAATTAGAAGAGAATTAAAGGTAGTCGTAGTTTCTCTTCCGCATAGGGCAGACGATGCAATTCGACAGAATGCAGATTTATCGGGAAGATTGAGTTTAATTAATATTGAAGCGTGGGAAAAAAAGGATTTAAAAGAGATTGCTTTAAAAGGTTTTAAGCAGCTTGACATTAAGATAACAGATGAAGTTGCAGAACAGTTGGCAGTTGAATGTCTTACATCACCACAGTTAATGCAGTATATTTGTCTGAGCATTTGCACATTGTTGGAAGACAAAAATGAGCATATTGTAAATTTTGATATGTTGGAAATGGCATATAAATTTACAACGGTTAACTTTAACTATTACGATGTGGTAAATGTAATGTCTAAAGGTCCAAATCCGCGTGGAAAGAAAAGAAATTTATACAAAACATTAGATGGAAAAGAATTGGATTTGTATGGACTGATCGTGGAATCGTTAGCCAAAAATCCTCCGATTATGGAATTAGATTTTGACACAGTTTATGACAGAATCATAAACCTTATTCCTAAAACAGAAGGAAAACCGGATAGAAATTCTGTAAAAAGTCATTTAAATAATTTACAAACAATCCTAAAAGAAAAAGAAGAAATTTATAAAGCAATAGAATGGAAAGACGGAAAAGTGTATGTTTTGGATCCATTATTTTTGTTTTATCTGAGATGGGGGAGAATGAATGGATAATATGCTGAAAGAGTATATCGAAAAGTTGAAATTAGTGGATACTGTAGAGGAATATGAGGAATTTATATCGAAGCTGCACCAGATGATGAAACAAGAAACATATAAGAATGATATTGTTCAAAATATCAGGAATAAGCAGAAATATATGGTAAACAAATTTTCGAAAGAATCTACCCGTGAAAATATGTTAAAAGCAAAAGAAAATCTGTTAATCTATTTGGATAGTATTTTGTGTGAAGAGTATGAGAAATCATCACAATTTATTCAAAGGGAGCTTGAGAGATTTCTGAGGAATTTTTATTTCTTTTTAGAAGCGTTTAGGGAAGCAAAACCGGATAAGAGAGCATCACTTACCACAGAAAATTTGCAAAAAATACAGATTGAAAATGAATATGATTTACAGCATTTGCTTTATGCAGTTATAAAACCACTATGTCCAGACGCCAGAAGAGAGGTAAATGATGATTCGGGAGTTGGAACAGTTAGAAGCGATATAAAAATTCTTTCTTTAAATACAATCATAGAAGCAAAGTGTACAAGAACATCAACAAACTTAAAAAAGCTGACAGAAGAAATAGAAGCTGATATTGTACATTATAAGGCGGATTATATATTCTTTTATATCTATGACAAAGAAAAAATTATAAAAGACAGGCATGCTTTTGAAACAAATTTTAACAGGAGTTTTGATGGAAAGGAAATCAGGATTATTATTTTGCAACCTGTCAATATGTAAAGGATAAATTTGACGGGACAGAGTTGGGTGAGAAAAGGCTCAGTGTCAGCAAAAGATGAGAAAAATGAGGTGATAATATGATTACACCAAGAAAAGTAAAATTTGAAGCGAAGAAAAAGGAAAATGAAAATATTGAATTCCGTACATTTTTAAAATGTAATGCAGATGAAAAAGAATTGGATGAGCAGTTCAAAAAACTTCACGAAGAGTTGTTTGCAAAATATGACTGCAGCAGATGTAGGAACTGTTGTAAGATGTACTGCGGAAGTATTCCAGAAGAAGATTTGGAGAAAGATGCAGAATATTTAGGACTTACTAAAGAAGAACTTATAAATTCTTATTTGATAAAAAAAGAAAGTGAAAATACGTATGTAACCAAGCATCATCCGTGTGATTTTCTGGAAGAAGACGGAAACTGTAAGCTGGGAGAATATAAACCTGAGAATTGCAGGAAATATCCATATACGGATCAGCCAGAGAGGTTACATAGTTTGTACAGTGTATTGGAAACAGTAGAAGTCTGTCCGATTGCATTTGAAATATATGAGAGATTAAAAGAAGAATATGGATTTCGTTATAGAAGATAAGTTATTATAGATAGGGAGCAGAAATGTTTTTAAGAGAATATTTGACAAAATATACAAAAGAAGAACTGTTAGATCAGGCAAGAAGTTTTGAAATCAAAAAGTGCTCGGGACTTCGAAAAGCTGATTTAATAGATAGAATTGTTGATACTTTTTGTGCCGAGGAAATGCTTAGAAGCAGATTGGCATGCCTTACAAAAGAACAGATGGACTTATTTCGGAAAGCTTGTATTTCCCCTACCGCTGTTTCTGTAAATGAAGTGGTAGATGCGATGCAGCTTTACAGATATTGGATTGGATATTTTGAAGATCCAACTGATAGATTTTGCGTATTTGAAGATGTTGCTGTTGCCTTTTCTAAAATAGATGATAAAGCATTTCAATTGAAGCAATGCAGAAAAGGCTGGCTGGTAAAGTGCATACATTTCTTTATACAATATTATGAAATAGCACCAATCGAAGTTATCTATGAAATGTATAGGCAGAAAGTGAAGGACTCTATAGATGAAATGATAGAAATACTGTGGGAAATGCCGGTTGATATTGTGGAATCGTGTCTTTTTACAATGGACAGAATTGGGATGAAAGGATGGCCAAAAGAGAATCCATTATACTCAGAAAAAGGAATATTTGTGCATTTACAGCTGTTTGAGGATGAAGAATTTGGTTACTTGCTTCGACAACAGATGGATAAAGATTTTTATATTCCATCGGCACAGCAGATAGATGAGATATGTAGAACTGGATATGAGGCAAGTTCCTCTGAATATAAAAAGTTGGAATCTTTTTTCATTAAGAAATTAAGGCTTCCTTATGAACAAGCAGTGACATGGTGTCTGCAAGTATGGGCAAATAGTTATGAAAGCGAATCGCCATCAAAGATTATCAATAAAATGACGAAAGCCAATATTGAATTTGAAGAGAAGAGGATAAATGAATTGCTAGAGTTACTTGTGGCGGCACACAACAATACCCGAATGAAAGAGAACAGAGGGTACAAACCAAGTGAAATGGCGAGAAAAATGCCTATCGATAAAATGCCAACAATTGTTCCGGCTAGTTCTAATGCGGCTGCGATTTTAAAGGATGCCACACCACAGTTGCAAGCTATGGGAGTGCAGGTCGACTTAAATGGAAATACGGATGTTATTCAAACAACAATGTTTCCGAGAGGGCTGAACGAGGAACCAATACGAGTAGAAAAGAAAATATATCCAAATGATTCATGTCCATGTGGCTCAGGAAAGAAATATAAAAAATGTTGTGGAAAGAATAATTGATGCTAAGAAAGGCTTTGGAGCAGTTACGAGAGTGCAATATTTCGTGTCATACTATTTATAAGGCAGAAAATGAGTGGTATAGAGAGCTGTTTTGTTCGTTTTTAAACTGTTTCTGCGGACTGTAGGGACAGAAAATACTAGATGGAATAATAAAAATAGATGGACAGGTGATCCGATTCGTACATAGAGATGATTATTTTTGTATTCGTCAGAGGGTTTTGAGAAGAAAATAGGAGATTTTTAAGGTGCAGTTGCAATTTAGTATCATGAAAATTGAGCTGAGAGTATGTTTATAGTTAGGCATGGGAATGGAAAATACCATGAAAAATGGAAGAAAACAAAAAAGAAACATCTAGCCATGGGAGCAGGATAAATCGTATCAAAGTGATTTTGATAGAGTTCTGTTTGAATACAGGAGTAATATAATGATAAAATTTAGACAAACGTCTACTGCTTTTGCTAATAGAAAAACTGCGCCACAGCCTATAGCAGGCCATCGCACAGCGATTTTGTTCGTTTTGAATTTTTCAAAAACCGTTTTTCAGCTCTGGTAAATTTCGGATCTTATTTTAGAGCAATAAAAGGAGGAAATAATCTGTGAGTGTACTTACGAGAACGGAACTTGAAAAACTATCAGTCATGTATGAGGGAGATAAAAATAGAGATGCCTCGAGTAAAATTAGGGGGTTTTTATTTCAAGACTATGTTGCGATTATGAGTCTTCTTAAGAAACAAGTAAAGTATGTCTGCTTAGAGTGCCTAGAGGATGTAGACGTGTTTTTTGAGGATGGCACATTTGAGATTATTCAGGTAAAGTATTATCCAAAGGCAAGTCCGAAAATGAAAGAAATTTCAACAGATCTTTACTATCAGTATCTTCGTCTTCAGATGCTTCAGAGCACATTGATAGCAGCTCCTAGACTTTATATTCATACAAATTCTGAGGTTAAGGAACTGACGCTTGATAAGATGAAAAAAAATATAGAACTTGAAAATACGCTTCCAGAGTCAGTGATTTATCCAAATGCTGAGGATTCGGTTATCTGGCTGAAAACGAATATTTATTCAATAAATATAAAAGAGGAACAGAAAAAGAGACTTTTTAAAAAGATGGCATCAGAGTCATCACTGAAAGAGTTTGTCACTAATTTTGATGTTATTCCCCAACAGGATATCAAACAATACAAAAAGGACTTGATGGAAGCGTTAAGTAAAGCTTATCCAAGCTTTGATAAGGAGGGGAGTGATGAAGAACATCGGCAGTTAATCCTGCTTGGCCTTGCAATTTCATATTTGCAACAGCGTTATGTATTAGATGATCCAGATTTTTCACAGTTACGAGTAGATAAAAAGAGCTTTGATTCGTATATGAAAACTTCTACCATGACGAAGACGGAACAGACTATCGTAAATTATCTGGTTGGCGTTGCGTGTGAGGAATATGGAGAGATTATCAATAATAATGATCTTTCAGGACTACAAACTCATATGTTGAATGTGATATATAAGAATACAGTACGCTGGATAAAGAAAATTGGTAAGACGGTGGATGGTCAATATCAATTATTGAATACATTCAGCATAGGAGATGCTAATGAGGTTTCTGGTTACAGAAAAGCGACAGTAGATGCTCGATTGATTTATATGGCGGAGTGTAAATCAGCCTTTCAGTCTTTTTTAGATTATCTGTGGAAGATTATACTAAACATTTGTCAGGAAAGGATAAATGATGAGACAGAGATTTCTTACCATTTGAGATGGCTTAATCCTGTTAATTACATGGTTTTATCGGTAACTGACTATGTTTGTTTGAATTTTACTGAAGACAAGTATATAGACCGTAGTGTGATTCTCCCACCAGTGGGTGGAAAGTTTAATAGTGTAAAACGAAAGATTGTAGAACGTATGGTAAAGAGCTCACCAAAACCCGGAAAATGGTTTTTTGAAAATACTAAACTTACGAAAGGTAAAAACTATTATAACTATAGCACAGCAAATGTAAATGAGAATCCTACGGTTGCTGATCTTGGAGAAGATAGTTTTTATATCGAGTGTATGGATTGTATTGGAATTGATGAGACTGAGTGGAGCATAAAGGAAAATTGTAGCGATTGTATTTTTTCTGAGAAATGTGTGAAAGAGGAGGTGTAGACATGATTTTGCAGGAAGAATTTAAGAAAAATGGATATAAGGATATCCTCGTTAAAGATAATGCTTCAAAATATGATATTGATTTGGATGATATTTTTGATCAAGATCAAAAGCCAGAAGAGTTATTAAGCATTTTTATTAGCAATCAAAAAGATGAATTGTTTTTCCTTCTCGATGGAAACTTGATGAAAATAGATACTTTATGCGATTACTGGGATGATTGTATCCGTGTATTTACAATTATCAATGGCAAATCAGAAACAATTCATAAGTTAAAATATAATATTGTGCAATTGATTGTTTATTCTGGTGATACTCCAGATAAGAGCAGAGAAGGCAATTTGTTGATATCAAGAAAGATCATTATCAAGGGCGATATGACAGATAGGGATCAGATTGTAATTGATGATGATGATGTGATTGAATTACCATTCCATATGATTCCGGTAGATGCATTTGCACCAGATGTGGAGCAGATAAAACGATTGAGACAGTTGCTTCCAGAGGATGAGGAACTTTTAGCACTAATGAAAAAAGAGCAGAAAAAAGTTCAAAAAAAAGAAAGAGAAGGTATATGGGATAAATCTTTTAAAGGACAGGATTTTGAGAAAATTAAGGAGTGGCTGAGAATATGATAATCCGCAAGTTAAAAATGGTAAATTTTAGAGGATTTTGTGATAAAACTATCGATTTTCAGGATAAATCGGTTGTGCTACTTTCCGCTGCAAATGGAATTGGAAAAACGACAACTGTCGATGCGATTGAGTGGTGTCTGACGGGCAATATCGGAAGATTAAAAACTGCTTTTGATACTAGAAGTACTAACGGCGATGAACGTAGGATGAATACTAGAGGAATTCTAAAGAACCGAGATGCAGGAGCAAAAGCGAAAGTCAAGGTAATTCTCTGGTTATTGGACGGAGAAAAGGAGAGAATTCTTTGCAGAGAGCAGACAAAGGATGAATTAAATCCTGAGTTATCTAAGATTATGATTGATAAGAATGAAGAAATGGCGAAAGCATTTATTCAGGAATATGTAGGAGATAGTTTCTATAATTTTCATTTTTGTGATGTTCAGAAAGCAATTAATGTCCAAAGCAGAAAGAGAAAGGATTTGAAGGATTTCTTTGGTGAGTTTATAACGAATTACGATGAACAGAAACAGATTGCAGAGAATCTGGATATTTTTGCAGAGGACGTGGAGCGCTATATTGAGGATAAGGGAAAACAGAAGGTACCGCAGGAAGTGATTAAAAATTACGAAGAGCAGTTAAAAAAGGCTTATGAGGATGCAAAAGTGGTTTCGTATCCCCAGACGATTTTCTATCCGGATGAAAAGAAAGAGATTACGGATCTTAATAAAGAGGAGTTAAGGGCGCAAAAAGCAGAAGTGGAAAATTGCGGTTACCATATAGTAAAAGAAGAACTTTGTAAACTTGTAGAAAATGAGGCTTTAAAGAGTCGGCAGTCTGTTATAAAAAAAATAATTTCTTGCTGGGAGACGAAGGGAGAGTCTATTCAACGTGCAGTAAATGTAGGATTTTCGAAAAATATAGATACGATTACAATTCGTGAAAAGAAGCTTAGAAAATTAAAAGAGTTGTCTTTTTTAAAGGATACGATTTTTCGAGATGGGGAAACCTTGCTTACTTTAGAAATTGATGGATTTACGAAAGCTGATTTCGATGTGGATAAGAAGACAATTGAAGAGAAAGAAAAAATGTGAAGGATCTTTCCGACGAGATTGAACTACTTTCCAAGAATAATAGGATGTTGAAACTGCTATCTTCTCTTTCCGCAAATAAACAAACGGTGATTGAATATAGAAATGATACTTTCAAAGAAAATGGTTCTGTTCGATGCCCTGTTTGTGGTTCAAAGACATTTTCTACCATGGAAGAATCTTTGATACTTAAGGAAGCTGATGAGTATATCAAGCAGAATGGAGAAGTTGTAAAGGAAAAAGAAGCGAATAAAACTTTGTTACAGACGGAGATTGAAACTCTTTATCAGAAAATCATTAATCGTACAAAAAGTGTAGTAAACAAAGTGAAGGAAACGTTAGAAAAAGAAATTAACAATCTGAAAATTCTAAAGGATGAAACGCAACCATATTTTGATGCGGTTAAGGTATTACAGCAGTCTGGACAAGAAATCAAGGTAGAAGAAATAACAGAAGAAAAGGTAAAGGAATTACTGGTACATGTAGAGAAAAAGCTTTTGAGGGAAACTGAAGAGCAAGAAGTGAGGGATGCTTATCAACAGATTCTAATGGTTTTAGGGTACAAGTTTGAAAATGAGACGATACAACAGACATATGAAAAAGTAAAAAATCTTATTACCAGATCTTATGAGGTAACAAATTTTTCTTATGAGTTGTTTGTATCAAAGCTTAATTCTATTGATAGTATTTTGGCAAATCAGATTTTATGTGATCTGAAAAAGAAATTGAAGGAAGGTAATGAGAATAATAAAAACCTTGATTCTGAGATAAAAGAACTTCAGACATTGAAAAATATTGCAACTCAGAGAGCAAGAGATATCAGAATGCTTGTGGAGGAACTTTCACAAGATGAGTACAAAAAAGTAGGTCCGGCTCTTAGTAAGTTCTATAATAAACTGGCAAGATTTAATTCTAGTGAGGGAATCAATATTGTTCAGGAAAATGGGGGGATATCGTTAGTTGATGATAAAGATAAAAATATTGTTAATATTTTGAGCAATGGTCAAATCAGTGTCTTTATGCTAGCTCATTTTTTTGCGGGTATCAATGCAAGAAATGATTGTGAAAAGATGAAGGTATACTTTATCGATGACTTAACAGCTTGTATGGATGATGTAAATATGCTTGCATTCATGGATTTGCTCAAGTATCAAATGACATCAAAAGCAACTATGGAGCAATTATTTTTCATAACCTGTGATGAACGTATTAGTAAGTTGCTAAAATATAAGTTAAGTGGACGTGGGATAGAACTATGTGAACTTTTGGAAGCAGATTTTGCGTAGGAGTGGAGATATATTAAGTATACTTTAATATGATAGTAAAAACAGAAGTGATAAAAGTTTTGCATTCTGGATTTATAAAGATACTTTGGGGAAAATTTATAACGATGGAGAAGGTATTATAATTAGATGTGCAAAGATATGGATTGTGATATTGTCAATATTAGCAGTCTGAAAATTTTATCAGCATTGCTCACAAAGCATTATAACAGAAAAGTAATCCTTTTGATTGATGAATATGATATGCCGCTTGTGCAGGCTTTTGAACAAGACTATTATGAGTCGATGATTATACTGATGAAAAGTTTGTTTGAACAGGCATTGAAAACTAACGATAATCTGAAACTTGCAGTGTTCACAGGATGTTATTTGGCATATCACCTACTCTTTTACTATAGAAATAAATTCATTTTAGTTACTAAGGACTAAACATAATTATGGGCAGATGCAGTATTTAAAAAAACTGTCATACTAGAGAAACCCGTTTTGGATTTTTTGACTTTCCAAAACGGGGATTAAATTTTTCAATTGTGTTGTTTTTAAAGGTCCGACGTAGTGAATTCCTACGTTTCTTTTATGCCTCTTTTTTATTAGGACAGTTTTTGGTGTCTGTTTTCGGCTTCATAGACCAAAATAGGACGTTCATAAGAATTACAATCAGTAATACAGCAGCTAAAGCCACCCAGAATCCTATGTTCAGACCAAGCCATTCCGTAGTTCCAAAAAGTGTCATCCAAAGTTCTTTCCAGTTCATTGTTGCACCTCCTTAAAGCAATTCGCCAAAGTGACGGACATAAGCTTTTTTCAAGCTTGTTGCCAAAACCATATACAATAAGATACACGGAAGCAGATACGCAAAGTATGCTGCTGGCAGTGCCACAAACCCAAGAAGCTTTCCAAATATCGTAAATGGTATGACGGTTAGAATCGTAATCCCTGTCATTGTAAGGAATGTCACAGGAGCAGATGCCCGGCTCTGGATAAACGGGAGCTTCGGTGTACGGATCATGTGGATCACTAATGTCTGGCTCCACATAGATTCTACAAACCAGCCAGCCTGGAACATTCCGATATACTGTGTCTGCATCGCCGTCAGCTCTGTTCCGCTAAAATGAGTCGGCAGGTCATTGAACAGGATACCCTTAGATACAAAGAATGGGCAGAATACAAAGTACATGAAAATGTATGTGGTAAAATCAAAGATGGAGCTGGTTGGTCCGATCCAGATCATAAAACTGCCTACACTGGAGGCATCCCATTTCCGTGGTTTGGCAATAAACTCTTCATCTACATTGTCCCATGGGATTGCCGTACAGGACAGGTCGTAGATCAGGTTCAGGAAAATCAAATGTACACTTTCCATTGGCAGGAATGGCAAAAGAGCCGATGCAGCCAGTACGGAAAACATATTTCCAAAATTGGAGGAAGCCGTCATTTTGATGTATTTGATCATGTTGGCATAGGTTTTCCGACCTTCAATGATGCCCTGCTCCAAAACCATCAGATCTTTTTCTAAAAGAATGATGTCTGCCGATTCTTTAGCCACGTCTACCGCTGTATCTACGGAGATGCCGATGTCCGCAGATTTCATGGCAGCAGCATCATTGATTCCATCACCCATAAATCCAACGGTATGACCATTCTCACGAAGAACAGAAACAATACGGGCTTTCTGCTCTGGTGTCAGTTTCGCAAAGACATCGGTGGTTTCTGCCGCTCTGGCAAGTTCGGCATCACTCATGTGTTCCAGATCAGAACCCAGGAGCATATTACGGACCTTCAGCCCTACCTGTTTACAGATAGTTCGGGTTACTTTTTCATTATCACCTGTGAGGATTTTGGTAAGGACCCCATGGTTTTTCAATGCCTGGATAGCATCGGCAGTAGACTCTTTTGGTGGATCTAAAAATGCCAAATAACCAATCAGCACCATATCGCATTCATCTTTAACACCAAAAGCTCCTACTGGAGATGGGTTGCTCTTTTGGGCGATAGCCAAAACACGAAAGCCTTTTTCATTTAATCCATCTACAGTTTTCAAAATCCGGCTCCGCACTTCATCACGCAGAGGTTGTACATGCCCGTCACATTCTGCAAAGCTACAGATCGAAAGCATTTCTTCCACAGCACCTTTTGTTACCATCTGTGTCTTTCCGTTTTTATCCTGTACCACAGTGGATAAACGGCGGCGTTTAAAGTCAAAGGGAATCTCATCCACCTTGACGTAGGTTTCGGACAGGTCAATCAGACGTTTATCTGCCGCTTCCATCTCCTCTGTTTTATGGATAATAGCCAGATCCATGAGATTTTTATATCCTGTCTGAAAATAACTGTTCAGATAGGCATGGCGAAGGACTCTGGTATCATCTTCTCCATTTACATTGAGATGATATTCCAATACCACCTTATCCTGTGTCAGTGTCCCTGTCTTGTCTGTGCAGAGGATATCCATAGCACCAAAATTCTGAATGGAATTGAGGTTTTTTACAATGGTTTGTTTTTTACTCATGGAAACAGCGCCTTTTGCAAGACAGGTGGTTACAATCATCGGAAGCATTTCCGGTGTGAGTCCCACTGCAATGGAAATCCCAAATAGGAAAGCCTCCAGCCAATCACCCTTTGTAATGCCATTCACAAAGAATACCAGCGGAACCATCACCAGCATAAAACGGATCAGTACCCATGACACAGCATTGACACCTTTCGTAAAACTGGTTTCCACAGCTTCTCCGGCAACAGCAGCGGCCATAGAGCCAAACAGCGTATGATCACCGACACAGATAACGACAGCCGTTGCACTTCCGGAGATCACATTGCTGCCCATAAATGCAATATTGGTGTAATCCGTCACACTGTCCTTATGAGGGCTTACATGAGGGAGCTTTTCAACCGGTTCACTTTCTCCGGTAAGGCTTGCCTGGCTGACAAATAGATCTTTTGCATCCAGGATACGGACATCTGCCGGAATCATGTCCCCAGCAGATAAATGGACAATATCACCAACCACCAAGTCATCCATAGGTATCTCTGTTTTTTCCTGTCCTATGCGGGTGACGGTACAGGTGGTTGTGATCATTGCAAGCAGCTTTTCCGCCGCATTTCCGCTGCGGGATTCCTGCACAAAGCGAAGGGTACCGGAAATAAATACCATAGTTAAAATGATAACGACTGTCAAAAAATCAAAGTCCTCCGGTACGCTTCCAAAGAGTGAAAAATACGGGAAAATCATATCCGTAATCGTGGAAACAAACGCAAGGCAAAACAAAATAGCAGTAAAAGGGTTGATAAATGCACCCGCCACACGTTTTGCCAGGGATTTCTTTTTTTCGTGGGTGACTTTGTTCGTACCGTATTTGGAACGGTTTACGGATACGGTATCTGCTTCCAACCCCCTAAGTGTGGTATGAAAGATTTTTAAAACCTCTTTTACCGGGTTGGTTGCTGCAGATTGGATGCGACGGTTCTGTTCGTCACGGATGACTGCCTTTTCTACAGTCTGGCGAACAGCCATACGATTTTCTTTTTTGTTCATTGGTCTTACCTCCTTGAATTTTTGTAGGGGCAAGGAAGATGATATGAGGGACACGGAATCTGTGGACACTCATACAATTTTCTCTGCCTTCGTGGACTGCCTTCAGAGTCCATGTCTTTCACCTCACAATCTTTAAAAGCTATCTATGTAAAAACCGCAATGGGAATTACGGTCTGCGGTATCGGTTGCTCTTTTCGATATACCAAACATCTAAGCCGGCAAGTATCATCCATGCAATCATTGCAGATACAAACCAGTGGTTTGAAAATAAGGGCAAAAATCCTTTTACCAGAAAGATGATACCGTTTAAGGTAATGATTCCTCCGATATTACGGCAAAGAGGGACAATTCGAAGTTTATCCTTCTCTTTTTGCGGCATATTTTTCCATAGGGAAAGATGGAGGTAGCCTTTTCCAAAGGCAAACCAAAGACCGGCAAAGGTAAATAGGAATCCAAAAAAAATGCAGGTAAAGTCCATTGTCTGATCCTCCTTTTAGTGATAGAAGCGGTTGCTTCGTTTTGTCAGTTTCAAAAGTTTGGTGATAAGTACAATCATGGTGGTAGCAAGAATAACCCAGACCACAGCACTTACCTGATACCAAAACTGAAAGATAATCATTCTATATCCAGAGAAATGCCAGCCCAGATAGCTGCATAGGATTGTAAATATGGGGTAGGGAGCAAAAAGGATTGCCCCTTTCAAATCTTTTCGTTTCAATTGCAACACCTCCCAATTAGCACGAATCACTACCATATTTTTATATACTTTCTTTGACCACGAAAAGTATATAAAAAACAGCAGGGGAATCCTATGGCTAAAGTCTTGCGATTTTCTTGCGATTTGGCAAGAAAATAGACGGGCTGAAACTAAAATGGTCTCAGTCCGCCTTTCTTATAACTCATCATTAAATTTGTAACCAATCCCCCAGATTGTTAAAATGTATGTGGGAGAATCCGGGGCAGGTTCAATCTTTTTTCTCAGTTTCCGGATAAAGGCCATGATGTTACTGTTATCCAGAAGATAATCTTCCTCCCATACTGCACGGTAAATCTGTTCTTTTGTAAATACTTCTCCACGATTCTTAGCAAGAAAATATAAAATATCGAATTCCTTTGGTGTCAGGCTGATTTCAGAACCTTTCATCAGGACTTTCCGGCTCCTTGGATGAATTTCCAGATCACCGATCAGAAGTTCATCCGAGTGTACACCAATAGCCACCTCTGTATCTTCTAAGGCTCCTAATAACAGCGAGGATACTTCACCGCTTATCATGTCCTGAATACCGGAAATCAACTCTTTTGTATAAGCACTTTCCGGCGGTTCCCTTAATAATTTTTCCAAGAGCCAGATTTCAAGGGCATGATCCATGGGAATATAACTGATATTCTTTTTCATCATGAACGCCTCCTTTAAATTAACTCTTGATATTTATTCTTATAAAAATATTTGGTTACGGAACTCAGCAGCATATAGAAAAATGCCACAAGCAGCAAAAAGGCAAAATACCAAAGCGGTAATTTTGTCAGTCCAAACAGTGATGCCCCGCTGGTAAACGTAAGGGCTGTAAAAGCAAGAATCCCTACCAGAGTGATGGAGATGACCGGTGCAGATGCCCTGCTTTGAAGAAACGGGATTTTAGCGGTACGCAGGAAATGCAGGATCAAAACCTGTGTCCACATGGACTCCAAAAACCAGCCTGTCTGGAATAAAGCAGCGTACTGAAGCTTCAGGGAAGGATCGGTAAGCTGCAGGTAAGTTGCCCCTCCGCATAGTGCAGGGCATAGGAAATAGTATAAAAACAGGAAAGTCATAATATCAAACAGGGAACTGATCGGTCCGAAAGAAAGCATAAACTGTTTCAGTGTCTTGCCGGACCAGTCTCTTGGGGACAGTATTTCTTCCTCATCTACATTGTCCCAGGGAAGTACGATACACAGCGTATCATATAACAGATTCAGAAGCAGGATCTGGATGGAGGTCATAGGAAGAAACGGTAAAAATGCACTGGCACAAATGATGGAAAAAATATTTCCAAAGTTGGAACTTGCAGTGATTTTAATATACTTCAGCATATTGGTAAAAGTCTTTCGCCCTTCCAGGACACCCTGCTCCAATACATTTAAGTCTTTTTGCAGCAGTACAACATCAGCAGCATCTTTGGCGGCGTCCACTGCTGTATCTACAGAAATCCCCACATTTGCCTCATTCAGTGCCGGGATGTCGTTGACCCCATCCCCAAGAAATCCAACGGTATGACCATTCTCTTTGAGTGCAGAAACCAGACGCACTTTCTGACCGGGAGTAAGCTCTGCAAAAACATGGGTTTCTTCTACCACCTTTTTTAGTTCACAGTCTGTCATTTCATCCAGTTGGGTGCCGGTTAGGATATGTTCCGCAGAGATTCCAACCCGGCGGCAGACGGAGAGTGCAATGGCTGCCTGGTCTCCGGTCAGGATCTTCGGGATTACTTTTAATCTCTTCAGTGCTGTTACAGATTCGCCTGCCGTCTGTTTTGGAGCATCAAAGAAAGACAGATAGCCAACCAAAGTCATATCCTTTTCATCGTCAGGTGTGATTTCTCTTAGTGTTCCCACATTTTTCCGAGCCACAGCAATAACTTTCATCCCATCCTGCAGCATTTCCCCTACCACAGAAAATACGCTTTGTCTGGCATCTTTCTCCATAGGAAGTCGTGTTCCACGATATTCTACATGACTGCATCGGGAAAGGATGTGTGCAATATCCCCTTTCATAATCAGATGGCTGTTTCCGGTACTGTCCTGCACAAGGGTACTGACAAACTTACGAGTATAGTCAAAGGGGATTTCATCTTCCTTCTGATATTCTGTCAGAAGCTTGGCATAATGGATTTCCCTGCCTGGCATGGATTTACAGGCAAGAATGGCATTGTCAATGGGATTACGGACGCCGGAATGATAGGAACTGTTCAGATAAGCCAGATCCAGGACATCTGTATTTTCATTGCCCAGAATATCTATATAATATTCCAGCAGGATACTTTCATTGGTCAGTGTTCCTGTTTTATCCATACAAAGCACATCCATGCTTCCAAAGCTCTGCATGGCGTTCAGATCTTTGATGATGGTCTGCTTTTTTCCCATGGCAAGGCTTCCTTTTGCAAGGCAGGCGGTGATGACCATGGGGAGCATTTCCGGCATCAGCCCTACCGCTACAGACAGTGCGAATGCAAAGGATTCCAGCCATTTTCCACCTGTGATTCCCAATATAAGAAATACAATGGGAACCAGAACTGCCATAAACCGGATCATGACCCAGGCAATGGAATTGGCTCCATTTTGAAAAGCATTTTTATCTTCGGAATCCGGTTTGGTAAATCCTCCGTACAGCGTATCCGTTCCTACAGCTAACACAATGCCTTCCCCTTTTCCGCTGATAACTGTGGTTGCCATAAACGCAAGATTTTCCAATTGTGTTATGGGTTCCTGTTCTTTGTAACAAAGTGTACGGCAGCTTTTTTCCAAAATGGCGCTTTCTCCAGTGATAGCGGCCTGGGAAATGAATAGATCGGTTACTTTTGTCAGCCGGATGTCCGCAGGAACACGATCACCAGCAGAAAACAGAACCAGATCGCCTACCACTAATTCTTCACCGGGGATTTCCTGTAGTTCCCCATTCCGTCTTACGGTAACCTTTTCGTGAATCAAACGGTCAAGCTGTGCGGCTGTGCTTTTCGCCCGCAGCTCCTGAATCAAACGGATGATACCGCTGATTACGATCATGGAAAAAATGATAAGGGCAGTAGTAGCGTTCCGTGTAAAATTAGAGGCCATAAAAACATCGGTGACAAGAGAAACAATACCTAAAATAAATAGAATCACATGAAATGGATTAATAAACGCTCGCCGCAATCGCTGGATAGTGGTATCTGTTTTACGTTCCTGAAAACTGTTTTTACCATACTTTTCCCGCATTGTATCGACTTGTTCTTTGGATAGTCCAAGGGCAGATGTACCAAGATCCCGACAGATTTCTGGTGGCTTACAGTAAGCGTATTTTTTGATACGGCTGTCAAATAGTGTTGCTTTCGACAAAAATAGATTCCTCCCTTCGTAGTATGAGTAAGAATATTTTAACATAGAGTTGTGAAAATAACAGATTTATATTCTTGCTTTTTTCTTGCGATTCGTTGGAGGGATATATTTTAAACGCTACGACCTTTTCAGAACAGGTAAAGTATGGCAGAATAAAATTTTTTAGGAGAGGCATTATGGCAAAACAAAAAACTGGAAATACATTTTTGGAAGAGCAGATTGGGTATGTAGAACAGGAGATTTGCAAAAAATAGAAAAGAAGTGAAAAAATGAGTTGTTCAAGGCTTTGGTCGCATCTGGTGCATTTCATAAGAACAACATAAGCGACCAAAACTTTATAAATTCGTTGCTTTTGTGCAAAGCCTTTCCTTATCTGTGATTATGTAAGGAGAAAAATTTCATAATCCACATATGATATAGAAGGTAAAGCAAATTATCCTGCAAAAAACTCTATGGTTTCGATAGATTGGACATTCAGAATTGAGCGTCCTATTTGTTTAAAAAAACTTTGTATAGATGGTTAGTCCAAAAAGTAAGATAGAAATAATGTAAACAGGTAGAAAGGCAAATAGTTGTTTTTCCCTTTCTTCATATGTGTTAGATAGCGGAACAAGCTTATATATTTTTAAAACGGTATGATGAATCCAGAATAATTGAAATATAAACAAGAATGGCCAACCAATTATGTTCATTAAATAAAGCGTATTCTGTATGTTAGTATTTATTTTTTCCAAGAGAGAATAATCAACGAGAGCTAAACCAGCAATAGCAAAAATATCTACAACAATCTTTAAAGTAAAATATTTCATACTCATTAGGTTTGAAAATATAGATTGTTGTTTATTCCAACCACGTACAATAAAAATAATACATAGTAATATCAAAATTATAGATAACTGTATCATTGTGTTCCGTACAGGAATATAAACAATGGCAGTCAAATCAGTAACAGAATGAATGGTATTTCGTTTTATAAAATTCACAAAATTTATTGCCATAGACACATAAATCAAAATCACGGCAGATTGGGTTATTCTTTCAGATTTCCAACGCATGTTTTTTATTGCAACACTATCTAATTTGCATGTCGGGGCAGATGAGACGTTTATATCGTATTTAGGATTAATTTGTTGAATTATATTATTCTGAATATATTGCTTTGTATCATTAGAAGATTTTTTAGAAAATAACTCATAAATTGTTAAACCGATAGTTATTATATTCAAACATATTGAAATAATTTCCAGCATAAGTTTTCCTCCTATTCTTTGGTGCAATAACACTTTTTACGTCTATAATATAAAATTGATTTGAAACTATGCGCTTTCCTAAATCTTATTATTCCGAAATTCCGATGGAGGAAGTCCCGTCTGTTTTTTGAACAGTCTGCTGAAATACAGCGGATTATTATACCCAACGATGGATGCCACCTCGGATACAGAATATGTAGTAGTCCGGAGCAGTGTCTTTGCATTTGTGATCCGGAGATTTAGTATATACTGCATGGGAGTTACGCTATTGTAACGTTTAAAGCTGCGGATAAACCAGCTGGTACTGAGGTGTTTGTCCATGGCGTACTGCTCAATCGATATTTCTTCTGCAAAATGTTCATTAAAATACTGTGTAGCTTCTTCCATTTCTTTTTGTAACATCCGGTTCTGGGAAGAGATGCCCATAGGAGCCTGGCGGCTGATCAGAAGGAACAGTTCCCTGAGCAGGAGAGATAAGTATTCTTCATAATGAGGACGGGTAAGCTGGAGTTCCTGAATCATTTTTCGGAAAATCTGATGATATTCCGTAGAGTTTCCAGTCTGGATAATCTGTCCGGACTCAAACAAATGGTATTCTCTTAAAATATTTTTTACATTATTACCGGTAAAATGAACCCAGTAAACTTCTGTCTGGTCTGTTCCATAATAAACATATCTTTGCATTTCCCGTGGCTTGTACAAAATCATATGTCCGGCCTCTATAATCTCTTCCTTGCCATTCAAAAAGAAATGACCTTTCCCTGCAGTAATATAAAGCAATTGATAGTCAATCCTTCCCCGGGGGCGGTATGTGGGAAGCTTGGGCTGGTGGATCAGCCGGTATGTCCCACAGCTTCCAACTACTAATGGTTTGCTCTTATCTTTAAAATCCAATAATGAATTATGCAGATAGCCAGAGTTGATATACATGATGCGTCTCGCACCTCCTTTAATAAGTAGGCTTCTGTTAAAGATAGTGTATCATTTCGTGTATATTTTGTCCAATAGAGTTTATGGATGGAATATGAAAAAAGGAGTAGAATAGGTAGTGTAACAGGGAAATGAGGGAAAATCAAAGAGGAGAGTTTTAAATGAAGAAAACAATTTTGTTATGGGCAACCGTTATGGCTGCTGGTATGTTGACATTGGCTGGATGCGGGAAGAAGGAAACTACACATACAGGAGAATATACCAATCTGACAGATGAAGAGTCCAGAAAAAAGGTTACGGGAGAACTGGAAAACTGTGGCGTAAGCAAGGAACAGACAGAGACACTGATGAAATGGGCAGAGGATTATCACGAGATAACCGCTAAGTCATACTCATATCCAAAAGGATTTACGGCTTTGCCGGAAAGCGGGATGGATTACAGTTCCATTCTGATGGATGATTCTGCTGATTCGTATTCGTATCTGCAGGCATCAAACTGTCGTCTGACCGCTTTTAATCTGATCAAGAGCCAGTTGACAACAGCTGGAACCGGGAATGATACGGACTTGTGGCTGATGTTTGATATTGAGGCTATTGATACCATGCCGGAATATCAGTTGACCAAAGAGGAACGGGCAGATTTTCTGACACTTTTTAACCAGGTGTCTGTGGAAGGAACCAAAACTTTAGAAGAGCATGAGGAAAAAATCCAGGAGGCATGGAAAGAAAGGAACATTCAGATTCGTGGAGATAAGCTTTCTCTGGTTTGCGTCTATCTTCACGCCCCCGAGGATCAGGCACGTTTTGTAGGGCATACGGGGGTTTTAGCAGAAACAGAAGAGGGATTGTTATTTGTAGAAAAATATAGTTCTCTTGCTCCGTTTCAGGCAACATATTTTAAGGATCGGGCAGCATTAAAAGACTATCTGCTGGCACGTCCGGATTTGTATGGAGATGAAACGGAACTGGCTCCCATTGTCACGGAAAATGGAACGGTAATGAAATAAAAGAAGAACAGACAGGTGACCATAAGACCGATGTATCTGGAACATTTCAGGTATGTCGGTTTTTTATTTTGTACTCAACCAGTAAGGACTTTAGTAACTGTATCATTTTGTACATGTTTTGTCCAATAGAGTTTATGGACGAAATGTGTAAAAATAGAGTAAAATAATGATAAAACAAGGGAAAAACCATAAAAATAAAGGGGGAAAATATTGTGATCGTGCCAAGACATTACGAAGACTTAAAAATAATGCATGAAAACACCATGCCTTGCAGAGCTTATTATATACCGGCTTCCCATGAGATGGGAGCACTGGTAGAGAACCGTTTTTCTTCAGACCGGGTGATCTGTCTGAACGGGACATGGCAGTTTCAGTATTTTGAGAGCATCTATGATTTACAGGAAAAATTTTATGAACAGGGATATGACTGCAGCAACTTTACACAGGTAGAGGTGCCAGGAGTATGGCAGAATTATGGGTATGACAGCCATCAGTATACCAACGTGAGATATCCGATTCCTCTTGATCCACCGTATGTGCCACAGGAAAATCCATGCGGAGCTTATATTAGGAAGTTTATGTACCAGAAGCAGGAAAAGGCTCCGAAGGCATATTTGAATTTTGAAGGTGTGGATTCCTGTTTTTATGTCTGGGTAAATGGAACGTATGTGGGCTATAGCCAGGTTTCCCATGCCACAAGTGAATTTGATGTGACGAATGTTTTGACAGATGGAGAAAATACCTTAGCGGTACTGGTTCTGAAATGGTGTGATGGGACTTATCTGGAAGACCAGGATAAATTCCGCATGAGTGGGATTTTCCGGGATGTATATCTTCTGAACCGTCCGGAAAACGTGGTCTATGACTACTTTACAACTACCGAAATCCAGGAGGAACAGGCAGTCATTACAGTACAGGCCAGTTACCGGGGAAAGGCAGTGCCAACAAAATTTACTTTGTATGATGCAGAACATAGGGAGGTTGCTTCTCAGGTATTTCAGGAAAATACAGGTACTGCATATACGCATAAAACAGTATTTGTTGTAAAAGAACCAAATCTATGGAACCCAGAACAGCCGTATTTATATACCCTGGTTTTAGAAACAGAAGGGGAAGTGATCACAGACCGGATTGGAATCCGGGAAATCAGTGTAAAAGATGCTGTTCTCTATATAAATGGAACTGCCATCAAATTCAAAGGCGTGAACCGTCATGACTCCGATCCGGTGACGGGGTTTGTGATCGGGCTGGAACAGATGAAAAAGGATCTGCAGATGATGAAGGAGAGTAACTTCAATGCCGTCCGAAGCAGTCATTATCCCAATGTGCCTTATTTTTATCAGCTTTGTGATGAATATGGATTTTTTGTGATTGCAGAGGCGGATAATGAAAGTCATGGAACCCAATCCCAGTATTTAAAAGATTCCAGCTGGGAAAATGTAAGCCGAAGATGGAATGAAC
>OOAK01000703.1_pt1 | contig 29544 bp, 19 predicted proteins | sample 1671811 | NCBI WGS metagenome assembly OOAK01 (sample SAMN06348195, study PRJEB24527) | human gut metagenome | biome: human gut; feature: ankylosing spondylitis patient; material: feces | host: Homo sapiens | place: China | collected 2015-10 | reverse complement strand
CGCATAACTCACTCCTTTTTTTGGTTACAAAATTAGTTATTAGTGAGTTACCGACTGCTATGCAAAATTACGCAAATCGCAGAAACAGAACCATTTAGCAAGAAATTCACACCCGTTACGGGGGTAATGAGGTGGTAACTGAACTTCTGCGCTGTTTGGCTTCGAGGTGGTATTTCGTTGGCTCTGTCCCATAGAAAAACAAAGCGTAACGAACGCTGTATCAGCTAATTCGCTACGTTTTACCCAAATTTACTTTTTCGCTATGTGTTTATTTTATACTTTCCGTTTATATCAGTAATAGCTCCCAATCCAGGAACGTCTTTTACTGCTACATTTACGCCGATTAAAGGTTCTTTCTGTGCGTCAGTCACAACTCCCGTTACTACTATATTTTGCGCCCATGTCCCCATCGAACAACTTAGCAGTAATATACATGTTATCAAAAAATGTCTCATATATACATGTGTTTATTCATCAATATATCATTTCACTATAGTACTTACTGTACTTTCTTCATCATCCCATTCCTCAAAACCGATTCTACGAATGCTATGATTTTCAATATCACCAATATAAAATACATTATTGATAGAGTCATAAGCTATTGCGGCAGGCTGGTCGAAGCGAGCCTCTTCGCGTAAATCTCCATCTATATTTCCATATGGTTTATCATTGAGTCCCGCACTACCACGTCCTGCAAATGTTGTGACAAGCCCTTCCGGAGTCAATATACGGACACAGTGATTATTACGATCGCAGAAATAGAAATCATAATGATCAGCCTTTCCTTCGTCTACATATTTCTGGTTCTTGACAAAGACACCCTGGTAGGGATGATCCAAACGAGCACTTGTTCCGACTTTATCTTCCCAGCCAGCTTTACCAACTTGCCCACACAGCAAGAATGGTGTACCAAAACTTTTCGTTTCTTCATTATAGTTTGCTCGCATAATATAATGCTGGTTGATTACTACAATATAAGCATAGTCACCTGTAGGATGGATCACCATATTAAACTCCCAGTTGTTATCTTGGATAGAACCTATATAATTGCGGTGTTCGATGCTGTTGTCTTTGCCAATTCCCCATTTCCAATAATCATATCGATAGATATCTCCTTTTGTGTAGCTATTGTAATACAATTCTCTATTTTTGGGATGAATAGCAGATCCATTACATTGTTTACCTGCGGCCAATACTTGAAAGCTGGAGAAATTGTCTGCACGGGTTGCATACACATTGCTGACGATATTTATATCCGGATCATTTCCTCCTCCGCCATCATTGGCAATAATCATCGTATCTCCATCCACTGTCCATGTAATCGTACGCATACGTCCCAATACTCCGCTTGTTCTTAACCCGGTACTAATTTTTTTATTTTTCAAATCAAACAAACGTAAGGGTTTACCGTTATCTTGAGCTAAATATAAAGTATTTGGATAATCTTTAGGATCGAATGAAAACCAAGTCGGTTCTGCAACACCATAAAATTTTTCAAATGATTCTTCAAAAGTACCATCCATTGGTTCATAATGCCCGTCTTCTCTTTCTTTCCCATACAAAGTAGAAACCAATATTTTACGTGTATAAGAGAACTTGTCCTCAGCCTCTACGGTTTGGGCACTTGTACCTTTTCCAATCGTTAGTATCAGATTTCCTTCTTTCACTTTACCAGGAATCATACAATAAATGCTATTTCCTTTCGCATTAATTACAGGAGCCTTTTTACCTCCAACTGTTACTTCTATGATAGAGGTATCTGTTCCAAAGTTACTACCAGTAATTATCACACGTGTTTTAGCTCCTCCTTCTTTGGGAGTAAAATCTGTTATTTCTACTGGCTTACCTGGATCGTAAGGTGCGGTTTCACCATCATTGTCGTCCTTGCAACTTACGAAGCAAAGAGTTAACAAGACTAATAGGATCCAATGGGTATTCCAATATCCTTTCTTCATTGTTCTACATTTCATAATAAAACTAGATTTAATTTATTGATTGTTAAACATTTTATCTGCCAATACTTTCATCCAATAACCGCCGATTACTGACCGGGCTTTAAAGCCTACCCATTCACCGCTATCTGTGTGATGCCAGTCGCTGATGGGTACCCGTGAAGTAGTTTCATTGATATATTTATAGAGAGGATTTATGAACTTTTCAAAAGTAGCCTGATCCGGAGACATAGTTGCAGTCCAAATTATCCAGTCAGACTTAGTATACTCTTTGCGGGAGTCCAATGGCAATCCATAAGGATTCTGTTTCGTCAAATAGTAACTTACTTCCTTGTCGATTACATTATTGGGGAACAAATTTAAATTCCACATCTTGTCCCAAATCATATTATACTTCTGGCTCCAGGTATTCTCACGGTCGAAAGCAAGACGATAGTGATCACCTTCATTTGCCATTTCTTCCCATTTCACCGCCATTTTCTTGGCTATACCTGCATATTTCTCTGCAACATCATATAAACCAAGCATATGCGCCATTTCGCTATATCCGGCTACACCCATGATCGCTTTCACCGAAAGATTGGCATTATGAGCCCAATGACCGGCGAAGTCATCCGTGCATAATTGGTTCTCCGGGTCCTGTCCATACTCTACGAGATAGTTTGTCCAAGTAGTTAAGAGATCCCAATATTTTTTTACATAATCAGCATTCCCTTCGATTTTGCTAATAGCAGCAGCAAGAATTACCATGTTACCTCCTTCTTCAATTGGCATGTCACCTCCATACACTTGACCGTTAGCAATAGGATAAGTCCCTAAATCGTGTGCTGGAAAAGGTTTGTTCCAACGACCGCTAGCACTGTACTCAAAGATGCTAGTCATCATAGCTTTCTGTAATTCAGGGTTATAAACCAAAAATAGTGGTGCGGATGGATAAGTTAGGTCTACTGTATTTACACAACCATTACTGTTGTTTTCTTTAGAGAACCATAACAAGTTACCTTCTTTATCAGTAAAGAGTTTATGAGCAGAGATCACTTGGCGATAAGATGCCGAACAGATTTCTGCATATTTTTTGCCGCCTGCCTTTTCTGCATCGTCATAAATAAGTTCGTCAAAGGCGCGACAACGTTCCATAATAGCCTGATAGTTGTCTCTCAATTTTTCGAAAGCATCGAAGATAGTCACTTTGCCATCATGCTTCCAATAGCCCATACGCTTCTCGTACATATACTCAATAGAGTAAATGTCATCATAACCAAGCATCATGAATCCTTCTTTCCCGCTATTAGAGACAGAACCAAGATTGTGAACATATGCCATAGCCGGATTATCTTCCTCTTTACGAGTTGTCCATTTGGTCTTTGTAGTGGCTAATGTCCCATTTTTTACGAATGATTCTTTCATTCCGTAATAGTCTCCCAAACTTACTGACTTACCTGATCCATTCGTACTAGCAAGATATGCATAGCCCCAATCAGCACAAATCAAGTCACCTCTTCGGTCACATATTGGTTGATCGATTGAACCTGCTTCTACATAACTGATACCGTTCTTTGATAAGGTACGAGCAACAGTAGGCTGGTTACTTTCATTAATAGCCAGTTCAGGAGTTGTCTCCATATAGAATTGTACATCATGAGTTTTTTTATCTAATGAACGTACACGATAAGAAACATAGTTTATAGGAGTTGACAATAAATCAAGATCATCAATCAATTGAGGAGCGGTAAACACGACATCAAGCTCTACAGGACCACAAGTGAAAGTATAGTAGGTGGAAGTAGCCAATACGTCTACAGATTTCTGAACTGCTTCATTTGCAAACTTAACAGCATTTTCCTTCTCACGAAACAATCCGAAATCGACATATGAACCACCTGTAGTATTGTGGCAATGGGCAGCGATTACGTTCTTACCTTTACGAAGTTTCTTTTTTGCTTCTTCTGAAAGTTTCAGATATACATTATTCTTCCAGACAAGTCCTGTAGAAACAAGCTTTTCCCCATTTAGATACAACTCAAATACATCATCATGAGAATAGATCAGATAAATATCTTCAGCGATATTCGGTTCATTAAAATCGAAAGTGCGACGAATGTAGATATCGGTATTGTCTCCTTTCCATTCTGTGTGAATACGTTCCATATCACGACTGCCAAACGCTGCTTTACCTTTCTTCCAATTGCTATCATCAAACTGAAATTCTTGCCATCCGTTTGCTGGTTGGCTGTTAGTGTACGCTGCTTCCCAACGTTCTACATTAGTCATAGGAGCAATAGGTACCAGATTAATTTTATCTTTCCCCAAAAAACGATATACTTTTCCGTCAACACGCAGAGCACCCAATAAAGGTTTCTTCGCACTTGTCCAATGCTCTGTACTACCTTCCATTAATTTATCATAGGGTGACCAGATCGAGAAATAAGGATCTGAAACGATAATAGGCACCGACGGAGCACGTAGCGCTATATCTTTTGCAGGTTTTAATAAGTCAACGGTCTGGGCATTTGCCAACAAGCCGACTGAAAGAGCCATTATGGCTAGCAATTTCTTCATAAATATTTGCTTTAAATTAATCTTCAAATCCAAGGTTATCCATCCATCAATCTTATTTACCTCATAAAAAAACAAGCCCTAAGTATTCTTTTAAATCCACTTTTTACCTTAATACTATCTCACCTTTGAATAATTGCAATCTTTATACCCGTTTTCCTATACCTTATAATATATAATACCAGTACTGTCATATTTAGGATGAAATGTTATGGAGAAGCGGCTAACAAATTGTGTATTTCTAGCAAATATCGAGCTTTAACAAACTCTTTATTTTCCATAGTATCTCATCTTTGATGACACAAAATAATGGAATTAATAGAAGAAACAAGGAAAATCTGTGTTCAAGAAAGGACAAAATCTATTCTTTTTGGGATTTCAAACGTTCTTTTAACATACGAAACAGGGGTTCTGACGCTGTTTGAGCAGTATTTATCCTTTTTTGAGCAGATTTTATCCTTATCACCTCAAAATGAAGGTCTATTAATTGATGACTTCTAACTTTAACAAAAGAGATATTGGTCATTTCAGATAGCTTTCGTAAATTTGCAACACGAATGCAATACTGATTATACCATCGCAAAATATATACCATATATTAAACCCAAGTATGTTACCCAAGAGGGAACTACTGTCCTTTATGTTCGATATAATTACAATCGGAACAAGCGTACGCTTATCTCTACCGGATACAATATCAAACCGGAACATTGGGATGCAAAAAGGAAATGGATTAAGCGTGCATGTCCCCATTATGAAGAAATTGATGCCTGCTTGATTAAGATAACATCTAAACTCGGTGATATTCTCACTTATGCAAAAGTGAACGGCATAGATCCGACAGTTGATTTTGTCTTGCTTGAATTAGAAAAGAACAGGGAATATGATCTGCGTCCTAATCGAGTAGATATGTTTGATGCATTAGAACGATATATAGTGGAAAAAGCACCATCCGTCTCGGCAGATCAAATAAAAGACTATCGAACACTCCGCAAGCATCTGACCGCCTTCAAAGAATACTCATCACAACCTGTAACATTCCGCAATTTGAATCTGACATTTTACAACGAGTTTATGGATTATCTATTTCATAAAGTAGTAAAACCAAACGGAACTGTAGGGCTGCTCACCAATTCTGCAGGAAAAATCATACGTTTGTTGAAAGGCTTTGTTAATTATCAAATAGTAAAAGGAATTATTCCACCGATTGACCTAAAGAACTTCAAAGTTGTAGAAGAGGAAACTGATGCTATTTATCTAAATGAAAAGGAGCTGGCTGCAATATACGAACTTGATTTATCAGATGATAAGCAATTGGAAGAGATACGAGATGTATTCATTACCGGGTGTTTCACAGGATTACGATACAGTGACCTTTCAACTTTAAGCCCTGAGCATATTGATTTGGATAATGAGAATATAAATCTCAAACAGCGGAAGGTACACAAGGCTGTAGTGATTCCCATGATTGATTATGTGCCTGAAATTCTTAAAAAGTATAATTATGATTTGCCTAAAATCCCACGATACATGTTTAATGAGAGAGTCAAAGAGTTGGGGCGGAAGATAAAATTGAGCCAGAAGATTGAAGTTGTCCGCAGGAAAGGTAAAGAGCGAGAAAAGAGAATATATGAGAAATGGGAAATGATCTCTTCCCACACCTGTCGGCGATCGTTTTGTACAAACATGTATCTATCTGGTTTTCCTGCAGCAGAACTAATGCGTATATCCGGACATAAAAGTCCATCTGCGTTTATGCGATATATTAAAGTGGATAATCAGCAGGCTGCTAAAAGACTAAAAGAGTTGCGTGCCAAATTAGCCAGATGAATTCCTTAGGGAGATAAAACTATAACCATTTTTAGAATAAGACAACAGGCGTTAGTTTCCTCGGAGGAAACGCCAGTTCCCTTTAAAAGGAACGGTCGTTTCCATTAAAAGGAACGGCCGTTCCCTCACCGGGAAACGACAGTTTCCATTAAAAGAAATGACAGGAAACTATAAGTTACTGATATCTAACCATATAAAGTACTATCGGTAATATTATAGAGTTTATGTTCATGTCCAAACAGATATGCTTCATTCTTACATCGTTAGAGCATTTAGACAGATGAAAATAAAGTTTTTAAATAAATCTATAAGGAACTGCTATTCTAATATATAAGACAAGTATCTCATACTTCCTATAATTCTTTTCTTTCTGTAACTTATTTATTCATGTATAATACATAGAATTACAATACAAATGCAATACAATTCAATCATAATCCATTGATTAATAGAATGTTAATGTGTTTACAGGTCGTTTGGACAGGACCCGGAAAATCAACTTTGTACAGATGATTTTGCAGGCCATTGGGCTCATAATGCCAATCTTTCAATAAAAGCGATTATGGGTGTAGCCGGATATAGTGAAATAGCCCATATACTCGGATTAAACAGTGTAGCAGAAAGATACGCTGACATAGCTAAAAAAATGGCGATGAAATGGGAAGAAATGGCAAATGAAGGTGACCATTATCGCCTCGCTTTCGACCGCAATAATACCTGGAGTCAAAAGTATAATATTATCTGGGATAAGATGTGGAATTTGAATATATTCCCTAATAATGTAATCAGTAAAGAAATCAACTACTATCTGACAAAGCAGAATCTATATGGATTGCCATTAGATTCCCGCAGAGATTACACAAAATCCGACTGGATTATGTGGACAGCAGCCATGTCTCCAAACCGTGAAATTTTTGAGAAGTTTGTAGATCCTCTTTATAAATACATCAATGAAACTACTTCACGTGTGCCTATCAGTGACTGGCATGATACCAAAACTGGCAGAATGACCGGATTTAAGGCACGTTCCGTAATTGGAGGATATTGGATACAAGTGTTAATGGATAAGATGAATCATTAAAAATATGGACAATAAGTTGAAAGAATACTTTTTCGCATGGATGAATCATTTCAGCATAATACAACAAGAGATAAGTAATGAACCAACAATATAATATTTTATTAATCATTAATTTTTTACGTATGAAAAAAAACAAAATCATGAAAGACTACTGGCGGGTATGCTGGATGGCATTACTGCTAGTTGCTCTATTCTTCGGAAGTTGTAGTGATGACAATGACAGCAACGGAGATTCAGACAATGCAGCATTTGATCCGAATATTCCGGTTCAAGTAAGTGGTATCAATCCGACTACGGGGGGATTCGGGCAGCGATTAGTTATATCAGGAGAAAATTTTGGTAATGATCCGTCTATTGTGAATGTCTTTGTTGGTGGAAAAAAAGCTATCGTAATCAATGTGAAAAATCATTCTATCTACTGTTTGGTACCTTCACAGGCTTATTCCGGAGAAATCGAAGTACAAATATCCAATGGCGACAATCCGGTAGTATCTACTATCGCAGAGACCAAGTTCGAATATGTGCGAAAACAGTTAGTGAGTACATTATGTGGTTCGCGTAGAGATGACGGCGGATACGATACAAAAGATGGTCCATTTAATGATTGTGGTGCATTTGGTTCCCCCAACTGGTTAGAATTTGACCCTAAATATCCCCACTTAGTGTACGTTGCAGCCGATAGAGGTGCAGGTGATGAAAATGAAGGAAACGGTAATATGCGTATTCTCGACCTCAAAAACCAATATGTAGGAACGGCTCTTACAGAAGGTGACATGGGAGGTACTAACCGCGGACGTGCACTTGCCTTTTTTGATGAAAATCACATGGCTGTGGCAGTTGACCAAGGAGACGAATTGAGAGCAGCTGTATATGGTTTTACACGTAATAGAGAAGCCCCTGAGGGCGATGAGCACAATTATAAAATGTGGGGAAACAGATTAGCATTGGTTAATTTCAAAGCTTGTAATACAGTAACTTTTCATCCGGTAGATGGTGATATGTACTTTAATAGTTGGGATAAGGGGCAATTCTTCAAAGTAGAGAAGCAACAAATTCAAGAAATCTTCGACGGTACACGTACAACTCCTGCTGATAAAGAAGTACTTTTTCAAATGGATAATGGATGGGAATATAATATCCGTATACATCCGACAGGGAATTATGCTTATATTGTGTCTATTAACAAACACTATATTCAGCGCACAAATTATGATTGGGCAAGTAAACGATTTGTCACTCCCTTCATTGTAGCGGGAACAGCAGAAAGAGCTGCTTATGTAGACGGAATTGGAACAAGCGCACGTTTTAATACTCCTTATCAAGGAGTTTTCGTAAAGAATCCAGAGTATGCAGGACAAGAAGATGAATACGATTTTATTCTTTGTGATAAGATGGGGCAATGTATCCGTAAAATTACCCCACAAGGAAAGGTCTCAACATTTGCCGGTCGCGGAAGCGCCAGTCTGAATGGTAACCCATGGGGATATGTAGATGGAGATTTACGTCAAGAGGCCCGTTTCGACCGTCCGAAAGGTATAGCTTACGATGAAGCAACCGATACGTATTACATCGGTGATGGTTCCAATCGGCGTATCCGTAAGATTGCTTACGAAGGAGAAGAATAACTAATGATTAAAACGCACATGAATAATATGAAAAAATATTTATCATTATGTATCATGCTGTTGTGCCTTTGTTCAACGGTTATGGCGCAGCAAGAAAAAGTTGTTGTGAAAGGTGTTGTTACAGACGAAGCCAAAGAGCCGTTGATCGGTGTGAATGTCACCGTGAAGGACATGCCCGGTTTAGGTTCAATCACAGACATGAACGGTCATTACTCCATAACCATGGAACCTTACCGCCAGTTAGTGTTCACTTATATTGGTTATGAATCGAAAGAAGTAATGGTTAAAGAACAACGTACAATAAACGTTGTTATGAAAGAAAGCGTGACAAGAGCAGTAGATGAAGTCGTTATTACTGGTACGGGAGTTCAGAGAAAACTAACACAGACAGGTGCTATTACAACGGTAGATGTTGGTGAGCTGAAACGTAATCCATCTTCCAGCATTGTCAATGCACTGGCAGGTAATGTACCGGGTATTATGGCGCGTCAGACTTCTGGACAGCCAGGTAAAAATATATCTGAGTTCTGGATTCGCGGTATATCTACGTTTGGTGCCAACTCATCTGCTTATGTATTAGTTGATGGTTTCGAACGCAGTATGGATGAAATCAATATCGAAGACATCGAAACGTTTACTGTATTAAAAGATGCTTCGGCTACTGCTATTTATGGTTCGAAAGGTGCTAATGGTGTAGTATTGATTACTACTAAACGCGGAAAAGCCGGTAAAATCAAAATTGATGCTAAAGTAGAAACAACCTATAATACGAGGACTGTAACTCCAAAGTTCGAAGACGGATTTACTTATGCCAGCTTGATGAACGAATCGCGAATTACCCGTAACAACGAGGCTGTATATAAACCAGAAGAGTTGGACATCTTACGTTTAGGCTTGGATACGGATCTTTATCCGAATGTGGATTGGATGGACATGTTACTCAAAGACGGTGCGTGGAGTAACCGTATTAACTTAAATATGAGTGGAGGTGGAACAACAGCCCGTTATTTTGTTTCTGCCAGCTATGTGAAAGAAGATGGTATGTATAATACAGATGAATCTTTAAAAGGTGATTATAATACAAATGCAGCTTACCATCGTTGGAACTACCGCTTGAATACCGACATTGATATTACAAAAACAACCTTATTGAAAGTCGGAGTAGCAGGATTCTTATCCAAACGTAATAGTCCGGGATTAGGTGACGGTGATGTTTGGGGTGAACTTTTCGGATATAATCCAATTAAGACCCCTGTTATGTATTCCAACGGATATATACCAGCTATTGGATCCGGCAATAAAACAAACCCATGGGTAGCTGCAACCCAAACTGGATTCAATGAAAATTGGACAAATAATATTGAGACAAATATTTCTTTGGAACAAAATTTTGATTTCATAACTAAAGGATTAAAATTCGTTGGGCGTTTTGGCTATGACAGCAACAACCAAAATACGATCCGTCGTCTGAAGTGGCCAGAACAATGGTTGGCAGAACGTGCCAGAGATCCGGAAACTGGTGAACTAAGATGGAAGAAGATCAGTGGTTCTCAGAACATGAAACAGGAAAGCAGTTCTAGCGGTAATCGTCGGGAATTCCTAGACATGATGCTAAACTGGGATCGTTCTTTTGGAGCTCACCACCCTAGCGCTACTATAAAGTATACACAAGACTCTTACATTCAGACACAGAATTTAGGAGAAGATTTGAAGACTGGTATTAACAAACGTAATCAGGATTTGGCCGGACGTGTAGCTTACAATTGGAATTATCGTTATTTTATTGATTTTAATTTTGGCTATAATGGAAGTGAAAACTTTGCCAAAGGCGACCGTTTTGGTTTTTTCCCTGCTTTTTCTCTTGCATGGAATATTGCGGAAGAACCGTTTATCAAAAAACATTTGAAATGGATGAATATGTTTAAAGTTCGCTTCTCTTATGGTAAAGTAGGTAATGATAATGTCGGAACGCGATTCCCCTATCTTTATACTATTGCAGACCGTTATAAAAACGGGGATAATGAGATTATTTATGGAGGATACGATTGGGCACAATATCCTTCAAGTTATTCGTTTGGTGGTTTAGGATTTGCAGATGTAGCCTCCAATGGTATCACTTGGGAGGTTGCTGAAAAGAATGACTTAGGTATAGACCTTGCATTGTTTAATGATAAATTTACTGCAACGATCGACTATTTCGATGAAAAACGTACCGGAATTTATATGGTTCGTAACTACTTACCTCAGATTGTCGGTTTGAACGGGCATAATCCGGCAGCAAATGTAGGTGCTGTAAGTTCTAAAGGTTTCGATGGACACTTCTCATACAAACAGAGAATCAATGACGTGAACTTAACTGTACGTGGCAATATCACTTATAGTAAAAATGAAGTACTGGAAAGAGATGAGGAGAATAATGTATATGCCTATCAGATGCAAAGAGGCTATCGTGTGGACCAATGCAAGGGATTAATCGCAGAAGGATTATTCAAAGATTACGATGATATCCGCAATAGCCCGACACAAAGTTGGGGAAAGGTACAACCGGGAGATATCAAGTATAGAGATGTTAACGGTGATGGTGTGATCAATGATGGAGACCAGGTAGCTATCGGTGCAACTAGCCGCCCAAATCTGATTTATGGTTTAGGTGCATCTGCCTCTTGGAAAGGTTTAGATGTGAATGTCCACTTTCAAGGAGCAGGTAAATCAACATTTTTCACTTATGGCAAGTGTGTATGGGCCTTTACAGAAGGCGAATGGGGAAATATTTTTAAAGGTATGCTGGACAACCGATGGGTAGATGCTGATACAGCTGAAACATTAGGTATTCCTGCCAATGAAAATCCTAATGCTTCGTATCCACGTTTGAGCTACCAAGGTGACAATGCCAGCAATAATAACTACCGAAACTCTACTTTCTGGTTGAAAAATGGTCGTTACCTTCGACTAAAAACAATTGATGTTGGTTATACACTCCCCAAATCAATTGTTAACAAGATGCACTTTAATAATATCCGTATTTTTTTGGTAGGAACAAATCTCTTGACATGGTCTAGTTTCAAGACTTGGGATCCTGAAATGGGCGATCCCAGAGGTGAATCATATCCGTTAACAAAATCGATAACTATGGGTATAAGTGTTAATTTATAAAATAATAAACAACATGAAGAAAAAACTATATATTCTATTGATATCAGTTTTAGGGTTAAGCATACAATCCTGTTCTGACTATTTAGACTCTGACTATATTTTTAGAGATCGGGAAACCATCGAAAAAGTTTTTACGGACAGAGATAAAACAGAAGCCTGGTTAGCAAATGCGTTCAGTTATCTAAGCGATGCTTGTGCTGATGTTTGTAACAAAAGAGTCACTCCACATTGTTTTGCGGATGATATGTATTACGGTGATGATGACGGTTCCATACAAGAATCCAAAGAGGGTGAATTATCATATAATGAATTTAAAGAAGGATTGTATGATGAGAATACTAAACAAGGTATGTGGGAAAGATGTTATCAGGGAATCCGACAAGCTACTATTTTTATTCAGTATGTCGACATGAACGATAAATTTGAAAGTGAAGCCGAACGGCTTGACTATAAAGCACAAGCCCGCTTTGTCAGAGCTTACTACTATTGGTTATTGCTTCGTAGATATGGTCCGGTACCTTTATTGCCAGATAACGGACTTGATTATGACGCATCCTACGATGAACTGGCTACTCCACGTGCACCTTATGAGGAGATTGCTGATTATATCAGTCAGGAAATGGCTTTGGCAGCTAAGGATCTGGCTCTAACAAGAGGTCAGAATTCTGCTGCCCGCCCAACTCGTGGAGCAGCTTTATCTGCTCGTGCACTAGCGTTGATTTATGCTGCCAGCCCACTAGCTAATGGTAACAATGATGAATTCGCCCAACTATTGGTAGATGACAAAGGCAATCGCTTGCTTTCTCCTGAATATAGCGAAGAAAAATGGGCAAAAGCTGCTGCTGCCGCTAAAGATGTCATGGATTTAGGGGTATATGAGTTATATACGGCTGATAGACGTACAACTGATTCGCCAGCGGAACCGGCAACAATCAATCCCCCATATCATGAAGTATATAGCAATGCCAATTATCCAGAAGGTTGGAAAGACATTGACCCGTTCGAATCTTACCGTTCTGTATTCAATGGTCAAATAGATATATTAAGTAATCCTGAATTAATTTTTAGCCGGGGTAGAAATATTGGAGGGCAAAGTATCAGGGATATGGTGGTTCACCAGTTACCACTTACCGCTACCGGATGGAATACAAGTGGGCTGACTCAAAAGATTGTGGATGCTTACTATATGAACGACGGAAGCAATTGTCCGGGTATGAACTCTGAATATGCGAATGTACCAGAATATAATAACAATCATCGTTTAGACACTCGTCCGCGTGCTACAGGTTTCACGACTACTGCAGAAGAACATAAACCACTTGCTGCCGGAGTTTCCTTGCAATATGCCGACCGAGAACCACGCTTCTATGCTTCAGTTGCATATAACGGAGCTTATTGGTATTTAGGTAATGAAAAAGAAATTGCAGATAGAAATAAACAAATATTCTATTATCGCGGAAAAAGGGATGGATATAATGCAGGTATGTTTTGGTTGCGCACGGGTATAGGAGTGATGAAGTATGTGCATCCCGATGACACCTATCAAAATAACAGTATCGACAACCTTCGATATAAGCCGGAGCCGGCAATTCGCTATGCGGACATTTTGTTGATGTATGCTGAAGCTATCAATGAAGTGAGTGAAGGTACATATGATATTCCATCTTGGGATGGAACTAAGACTCATTCCATTCATCGTTCAGTTGCCGAAATGAGAAAAGGAATTAAGCCTGTACGTATGCGTGCCGGTGTACCCGATTTCGATAACAATATATATGCAGACAAGGATGTTTTTCGTATTTATCTGAAACGCGAACGACAAATAGAGTTGATGGGGGAAGGAAAGCGTTACTATGATATCCGCCGTTGGAAAGATGCACGGGTAGAAGAGGCAATGCCCGTTTACGGTTGCAATACACTTATGACAGAATCGGATCGCGAAATGTTCCATACACCGATTGCTGTTTGGAATTTGTCTGCTACGTTCTCTGATAAAATGTGGTTTTGGCCGATTTCACATGGCGAATTGAAACGTAATAAGCGCCTGACTCAGAATCCAGGCTGGACGTACAATGATTAATCTTAAACATGGTAATAAATATGAAAGGAATATATACTTTACTATTTTCACTAATTGTATTAGTGATGTTCAGTGCCTGTAATGACGAATGGAAAGAGGAGCAGTTTGAGCACTATATTTCATTCAAAGCACCGATTAACAGCAATGGGGTAACTAGAATTAACCTGTCTTATAGCGAAACGGGAAAAACAACCTATAGATTGCCTATCCTTGTCAGCGGATCGACTAAAAACGATCGCGATATAACCGTAAAAATTGGGATTGACGCGGATACCTTGCGAACACTAAACATAGCTCGCTTTTCCAGTCGCGAAGACCTTTGGTATAGGGAAATGCCCTCTAAACATTACTCTTTCCCTGAAACCGTGCAGATTAAAGCTGGAGAAAATGTAGGCTATCTTGATATAGAGTTTGATCTGACTGGACTGGATTTAGTTGATAAGTGGGTATTACCGCTGACTATTGAAGACGCCCCAAATGGTGAATACAAACCGAATTATCGTAAGCATTATCGTAAAGCATTACTCCGCGTCATGCCTTTTAATGATTATTCGGGTACATACGGTGGTACTAACTTACAAGGCAAGTTGGTAGATGCAGGTGCAGGAGAAAATGAGCCATTGGTGAAAAGTGAAATAGTAACTTATGCTATTGATGATGAAACTATATTCTTCTATGCAGGTACAATTGACGAAAGCCGACAGGACCGTAGAAACTACAAAATCATAGCCCATTTTGTTCCGAATACTAACATTGTGGAGTTGACAAGTGATAACTCCGAAAACAATGGTTTTAAAATAAATACCCGAGCTAGTAGTTATATCGAAGAAGAGATGGATGCTGTCCGCCCTTATTTATTGAGACGTACCGTTATGATTCGTGATGTTGACTATGAATTTGAAGATTATACTTTAGCGCCGGGAGCCAGAATAAAGTTTCGGTTTGAAGGTACTATCTCCATGCAGCGCAACATTAATACTCAGATACCTGATAAAGACCAGGCTATTGAATGGGACTAATACGATGCTAATTTAAAAAAAAGAAGGGAAGGAAACTTTAACCTTGAAGTTACCTTCCCTTTTTATTCTAATACTATCTTTAACATGACCGAGATTCTGCAGACACTCAAGGAATATATTCCTATATCTTTGGAGGAAATGAGTGGCATAAAGCTGATGAACCGTACTGATACCAAATATGTCACCTCTTACCAAATATTAAAAGAGATACTTCTTGTTGCCAGACATGATTACCGCATTCAAGAAGTGAACGGTGAATGTAATATTGCTTATCATACAATCTACTTAGACACACCAGATCGTGATATGTATGTAACTCATCAGAATGGACGTATCGTACGAGAGAAAATTCGCATACGCACGTACGTAAACTCAGATCTCACATTTTTGGAAGTAAAAAATAGAAATAATAAAGGAAGAACAGACAAGAGGAGAATCCGCATCGGGAGTATTGAAAGTATCAAAGAAGACGGCGGGGATGCATTTTTACGTCAACATGCATGGTATGATCAATCACAACTTCTGCCTTTGCTTGAAAACTCATTTCACCGTGTCACACTTGTTAACAATCATAAAACCGAACGCCTCACAATTGATACAGGAGTTAAATTCCGTTGCTTACAAAGCGGAAAAATATCAAGTTTGGATAACATTGTTATCATTGAACTAAAACAAGATGGACACAATTCTTCACCTATAAAAGAGATACTACGCAAACTACATATACAATCTTCCGGATTTTCCAAATATTGTATAGGATCAGCACTTACAGTGTCACATTTAAAATGCAATCGGCTGAAACCAAAGTTGCGCATGCTGAATAAAATAGGAGTATATTAATTTTCAATATAAAAACATACTTATGGATGAATTAGAATTTCTTGATATAATAGAGTCTCCATTAATAGACGGTGGTGACTTTTTTCAGTTACTGCTGCGCTTTGGCTTCAATTTCTTGGTAACAGGCATTATCATCCATCTTTTCTATTATCCAAAGAGCAAGCGGAGAGATTATCACTTCACCTTCACATTAATAAGTATCAGTATTTTCTTGATGATATTTCTGTTGGGTAGTGTAAAGCTAAAGGTAGGATTTGCTCTCGGCTTATTTGCTATTTTCGGTATTATCCGTTATCGGACTGAGTCCATGCCTGTACGAGAGATGACTTACCTGTTTGTCATTATCGCCATATCAGTAATAAACGCCTTGGGCGTGGAAGTAAACTATGGTGGACTAATAGGAGCTAATTTGCTGTTTGTATTATGTATTTGGTTGTGTGAAAGTAATCGATGGCTAAAGCATGTTTCATGTAAACTGATACTCTATGATCGTATCGAACTTATCAAGTCCTCGTGTGAACAAGAACTGATCGCAGATATTAAAGCGCGTACCGGACTGAAAATTATTCGGGTGGAAGTTGGATACATTGACTTTCTTCGCGATGCCGCTATGCTTAAAATCTATTATGAACCGATGACAAATGAGATAAATACAATTGATACATTAACCAAAATACCACGTGAAAATGAATAAGAAACTTTTTTTGGCAGGTTTGTTTTGTCTTGTATCTTTTGCTTTACAAGCACAAAAAGACGATTTGGGTCTATGGACTAGTGTGGGGATGGAAAAAAGATTATTCCGGGATTTTGATCTTTCGCTGGAAGGAGAGTTCCGTTCACGCGACAAGTTAAGCGAAGTGGGACGTTGGTCGGGATCGGCAGGCATGGCATATAAAATAACAAACTGGCTGAAAGCCGCAACAGCATACACTTACATCTATTATAATCACCCTTTGGAAATTACAAACAAAGGGAATGTTATCTCTGAATATTGGCAACCCAAACATCGTTTCTACTTCCAACTGACAGGAAAAATAAGTTTAAATAGATTCACATTCTCACTTCGGGAGCGTTGGCAATATACCTATCGCCCCAGTCAGTCTGTATCAAAGTTTGATGGTGACGATGGTAGTCCTAAAGACGATGAATACGTGAAAGGTAAAGGAAAGAACGTGCTTCGTTCTCGTCTGCAAGCAACATACAATATACCTAAATGCAGTCTCACTCCTTACGCTTCGTGTGAATTGACTCATTTGCTTAATGATAAAGGGGCGATTGACAAAACACGCTGGACCTTAGGTATAGAATGGAAGTTGAGCAAACACCACGGACTTGATTTTTACTATTTGTATCAGAATCATGCAGATGATGATGAAGCAAATGGACATGTGATTGGCGCAGGATATACATTTAAATTTTAGATCTATATTATGAATCTTTATAAAATACTACTGGCTTTATTGATTCTAAGTCTGCTTGCAGCCTGTTCTTCGGATAAGGAAAACGATGTGTACACTACTTTACCATTTTCTCTATCCATTTATCAAGTGGCAATGACGATAGAAGGCGGTGAACAAGAAGTCAACGTATCTTCAGGCGGCGCATGGCAATCAAGTATACATTGCGATTGGATGACGCTCTCGCCTTCTTCCGGAGGGATAGGTATCACTAAGGTTCGAATCAAAGTTAAAGAAAATACTTCCGGTTTGCCAAGAAATGGACGGATTGCAATCATCTCGGGAAAAGAAGAAAAAGGAATTACCGTTATGCAATCGTCTATAGAGAGAGAAGAAGATTATCTTCGCTTGTTGAATCTGACTATCGACGGAGTAACTACAGCTGTGGATTATGTGAACAATTCGTATTATCTACCTATAGATATGGATGCTGCACAACCTGCAAAGGTCAAAGTTGAGTTTGGCGGCATCGGAGTCGATTTTATCAAGATCGGAGATAAGAAAATTAAGTCGGGCGAAAATATAGCACTGAGCCTGAATCCCGGACAAAATATAGAAATGGAAGCAGGTAACAATACTATTGATAAAATCAGGTCTTGTCGATTGATTGTAACTGGTGTTCCCGTGATTGAGATCTCTGCTCCTGAAGGTATTGAGGATGAGAATAAACGCCCGTGTGACATAGTGCTGACTGATCCTAAACGGCGCACCAACAACTCTGTCTTACGATTTGAGAGCTATGCCGGTATCGAGTTTCGTGGAGCAGGAGCTTTACGTTATGCCAAGAAGTCTTTCAGTTTTAAATTGAAAAACCGTCAAACGAATGAAAATCAAGACGCAAAGCTATTAGGTCTGCGAGAAGATCAATCATGGATACTGGATGCTATGTGGCTGGATTGTAGCAAAATGCGCAATCGTGTTTGTTTTGATCTTTGGAACGATTTCAACACTTTATATTATAGTAATACAGAACCCGAGGCTGTGAATGCTACACATGGCTATCCTGTCGAAATGATCTTGGACGGAGCTTACCATGGTTTGTATATTTTAAGCGATCGTATCGATCGTAAGCAGTTGAAACTGAAAAAGAAAGGTGGTTATCTCTATAAGGGTAAAGAATGGACGGATGAATGTAAATTACAAGGAATCAATACTCCATATAGTAACTCCAAACAGGCATGGCAGGGATTTGAGTCCGATTATCCGGACGAGGTGGGTGAAATCGAATTTAAATATCTTTCCGATCTTATCCAGTTCTTCGCTGCAGCATCAAAAGAAGAATTTGCCGCCCAATATGAAGAGCGACTGGATGTTTCCTCTCTGATTGATTATTTTATCTTTATTAATCTGCTGTCAGCTTATGATAACACAGGACGAAATGTTTTTTGGGGTATATACAATGTAAATCTCACTTTATTACCCAAGTTCATTATTCAGCCCTGGGACTTGGATGGTACACTGGGACGCACTTGGGATGCCATTAAGCTTGATCCCGAAAAAGGTCTTGGTTTTGACAACGGGCTAATACTCCGTAATGATGCCGGTTCCAAATACTTCCGCCCCTTTGAGAGAATTATGAACGAGAACCCGAACAATATCAAACGCCGGATATACGAACGCCTGATGGCGGTTAAAGATAATGTTCTCAGCCCGGCAAACCTGGCTTCTAAAGTAGATTACTATAAAAGACAGATTGTGGAATCAGGCGCATTGGAACGAGATCGCCAACGGTGGACAGGATATTCTATGTATGGATATGCTAATCCCGAAGAGGAAGCAAAATACATAAAGTCTTGGTATATTGCAAGACTGAAATATTTGGAAACAATTTTTAACAACTTCTAAAGCTTTATATTATGAAACAATTCGCACAGACCTATTATTTACTTCAATTCATAATTTGCTTAATTTGCCTGTCTATCTCTTGCGGGGAAGGAGGAAACGATAATTACTCGAAGACAAATGATGAAAGGAACAAGGAACCTGAAATAACAGTTTCTCCAGTAACTAACTTGGAGGCAAAATCTACACAGATTGCTAATCAACTACTGATCACATGGCAAAATCCGAATACTCCTAATTTACTCGGTGTAGAACTTTCTTATTTGCAAAAGAATGGCGGTACACATAACGGGAAACAAATTATTCAAGGAACAGCTGGGAAAACTGGAAACTATACATTACAATTGCCACAGTACGGAACATATGAGATTTCTGCCATAGCAATAGATAACTATGGTCATCGTTCGTCAGCAGTAACAGTAATTGCTACACCTGCTGAAACCACTGTCCCTTTTTCTTGGGCAACTCTTGCCGACAGTTGTACATATGTCTTAATAGAGCAATTCATGAATAAAAGTAAAGGTACATTTTGGAGTACACCCAAAGATATGTCGAACGAATCTGCTTATATCTACTGGCAACAAGCGCATGCTATGGATGTAGTGATTTACTCTTATAAACGTATTAAAGACACAAATACGCAATTGGCTGCTACTTACCGCACTTATTTTGAACGCTGGTATGCCAACCACGCTAACAATTACCACCGTAATCCATCAGATGAAACCGGCTTCCTAAATGACTTTACTGATGACATGTGCTGGATTTGCCTTACTTTGATACATCTCTCCGAAGCAACAGGTGACGAAAAATTTGCTCAAACCGCTAAAATTGTATACGACAAATACATTATTACTCGAGCATGGACAGATGATAAAGGTACGGGACTTCCATGGAATACCACCCAAAACGACCGTAATGCTTGCACTAATTCTCCGGGTTGTCTGGTAGCTGCTAAACTCTATCAACGATATGAAGATGGAAATTATTTATCTGATGCAAAGAAGTTGTACGAGTATGTGGTCAATAATTCGTATAATGCCGATGGACGAGTGGAGGAACCACCTCTGACTTATACACAGGGAACATTTGGAGAAGCCTGTCGCCAACTATACCATATCACACAAGAAAGTAAATACATGGACAAAGCAAAACAAGTGATCAACTATGTCGCTACAAGCGATCGTTGTTTACGAAATGGCATTTTACGTGACGAAGGCAGCAGTATGGACCAAAGTATTTTTAAGTCTGTTTATATTCCATATGCAGTGAACCTTGCATTAGACGAGGCATCTGGTTCTATAGGCAAACATTTGATAACCTTTCTGAAAAATAATGCTGAAACTTTGCGCATGAATTTGAATCATGCGGCTTACCCAGCGATGTATTGCAATTATTGGTGGGGTGAAATGTGGAAATCCAGTGAACCAGCTTCAATGGGAGCACAAGTAAGCGGGGCTTCGCTAATGGAGGGGATAGCCAGGTTAGAATAATCTTGGTTGGTATTTTCAGGAATATCTCTTTAACTTTATAGAAATAGATTTTCTCTTAATATGGAAAAATCTATTTCTATAAAGCATGAATGTTATATGAATAAGAAATATTTTCTATAAATATGCAATTAGTAAACAGCAGCAAATTCAAAAAGAATCTAACCATTTATTTCAAGTAGCACTTTTATTTTTCTTCCTCAAAAATTTTATCTTCAAAATTACAACTCCATTAGGCTACTGCTATAAGTGTCTCTTAAACATTCTATTTAAATTAATGAAACAATTCAATTACTTACTTTCCCTTATTGTCATTATTAAAAATGTTATTGTCAGCATTACACTCATTTGTAAAATTATACTTAAATACATCTAGTCTGAACTATAACTAAACTACTCCTCTATTTTCTTGATAAAAAAATAATTGAAAGCATAAGGAAAATCTTCTTTTTACAACACAAATACGGCATCAGTCAATGTAATTTGTTTGTTTTCAGGTTGTTATATTGAGAATCTACGGTTTGGACAGGACCCGGAGAACCAATTATGCACTGATGACTTTGCCGGTCATTGGGCCCATAATGCCAATCTTTCGGTGAAAGCGATCATGGGTGTAGCCGGATATAGCGAAATGGCGCATATGCTTGGTTTATATGATGTTGCAGAGAAATATGCAGGTATAGCCAAGAAAATGGCGGCGAAATGGGAAGAAATGGCAAATGAAGGTGACCATTACCGCCTTGCTTTCGACCGTGAGAATACATGGAGCCAAAAGTATAATATGATCTGGGATAAGATGTGGAGTCTGAATTTATTTTCGAATAATGTAATCAGCAAAGAAGTCAATTATTATTTAATGAAACAGAATCCTTATGGGTTACCGTTAGATTCTCGCAAAGAGTATACAAAGTCTGACTGGATTATGTGGATTGCAGCTATGTCTCCAGATTTAGAAACTTTCAAGAAATTCATAGATCCTCTCTATAAATATATCAATGAAACGACTTCACGGGTACCTATTAGTGATTGGCATGATACAAAAACAGGCAAAATGACAGGTTTTAAAGCGCGTTCAGTAATTGGAGGATACTGGATGAAAGTATTAATAAATAAAGTACAAAACAAACAATAAAATAAATAATCGTTCAAAGTTGATACAATTAAATAGAATGTGAAATAACTCAATATATTTTAAACATCCACCCGTATTGTACTGATTCTCTAAAGTATAATACAGGTGATAAAATTAATTTGCTATGAAAAGTAAAGAACAAGTGTTTTGGTTTTTAAGCCATAATAAGATGTGGTGTATCCCACTCTGTCTGGCTGCATTTTCATTATTACCTGGTAGCTATACTCATGCTGCCAGTATAATAGATGAAAATACATTAATAGTAAACTCTACCCAACAACAACGTATTGTAAAAGGTACTGTTATTGATGCCAATGGTGAGCCATTAATAGGAGTCAATGTAAAAGAAGTAGGGGGGAGTACTGGTACAATCACTGATATAAACGGTGAGTTCTCTCTAAATGTAGCTCCCAAAACAAAATTAGAAATTTCTTTTATCGGTTATCAAACACAGAATGTTACTGTGGGAGAGGCGAGACAAATTACTGTAACCTTACAAGAAGATACACAAGTTCTAGATGAAGTTGTTATAACAGGATTTGGTATGTCACAAAAGAAAGCAACATTGACGGGTGCTGTTTCTTCAATTAAATCTGAAGAAATTGCTCGTTCTTCTGCTGTTACTGCAGGTGGAGCTCTGGTTGGTAAAATTGCAGGTGTAAATACTCGTCAACAAGATGGACGTCCTGGCGCTGAAACAGCTTTGCAAATTCGTAACATGGGTACTCCATTATTTGTAATTGATGGTGTTATTTCAGATACAGGGCAATTTAGTCAGATGGATTTTAATGATATTGAATCTATATCTGTACTAAAAGATGCATCAGCTGCTTTATATGGGGTACGCGCGGCGAATGGAGTAGTGGTTGTTACAACTAAGAAAGGTAGTCGTAATTCTAAAAATACAGTTTCTGTTAATGCTTATTATGGTTGGCAGAAAAACTCTAAATATGTTAGTCCAGCTAATGTAAAGGATTATGTTCATGCCTATGTAACAGCAGAAACATTCTCTGGACGTAATGGCGATTCTCGTCGTTACAGCAAAGAAGAATACGAGAAATGGATGAGTGGTACAGAACCTAAATATCAAGGATGGAATTGGGAAGACTATATTTGGGTAAGCGCTCCGCAGTATTATATTAATACAAATTTCTCCGGAGGTACAGATAAAGCAAACTATTATGTAGCGGTATCTCACATTAATCAAGATGCAACTATCCGCAATTATGGTGGATTCCGTCGTACAAATGTACAGATGAATATCGAAATGAATGTAAATGAACGTCTCAAGGTAGGGGCAAGTATGAATGGACGCATTGAAGATCGTCGTCATCCTGGAGTACCGGGAGCTGATGATACATGGCTGCCTCGTTTCGCAACAATGAAAAATCAACCAACTAAACGACCATTTGCTAATGATAACCCGAATTATCCACAGCTAGTATCCGACCAACCGGAAACAAACTTTGCTATTTTGAATTACGAGACTACAGGAAAGGTATCAGATGTATGGCGCGTAATTCAAATGAATGGTACTGCTGAATATGAGATTCTGAAAGGATTAAAATTCAAAGGAATGCTAGGCTACTATTATGCTTATAACGAACTGGACAACCAAGAATTCACCTATGAACTATATGGCTATGACGAACAAAAAGATAATTACTATGTAACCAACCGTATGTCAAATCCTTATCGTGAGCGCAACCGCGAGAAGGTAGAAGATCAATTTTCAAACTTTCAGTTAAACTTTGACCGCAAATTTGGTAAACATGCGGTTGTTGCTGTAGCTGGATTTGAGGCAAGTCAGCGTAAACGCCCTAAAATGTGGATTCATTCTACACCAGTTTCTAATGCAATGGATTTGATTCGTCTGAAAGAAATTCAGGAGTTTAATGATGATGGAAATAGAACAGAGGCACGTATGGGATATTTGGGACGTATCAATTATAGTTATGCTGACAAATACCTAGTTGAATTAATAGCTCGTTGGGATGGATCATGGAAATTCCGTCCGGATAATCGTTGGGGCTTTTTCCCATCAGCCTCTTTAGGCTGGCGTGTTTCTGAAGAGAACTTTTGGAAAGAGAGCAAAATTGGTGAGATCGTTACTAATCTAAAGTTACGTGGTTCATATGGCGAAGTTGGTGATGATGCTGTTTCTGACTATTCTGCTTTTGACTATCTACCTGGCTATAATTACAACAGTGGGGGTGCAGTAATTGATGGCAACTGGGTAGTAGGAACTTCAACTCGGGGACTACCTAACCAAACACTATCCTGGATGACAGCAAAGATTCTAGATATTGGCGTAGATTTAGGTTTTCTCAATAACCGTTTGAATATACAATTTGATTATTTCCGTCGTGTACGTGATGGAATTCCTGAACCTCGTTATGATGTGTTAATACCGAACGAAGCAGGTTTTAGTCTACCAAAGGAGAATCTTAAATCAGATATGCATAGAGGTTTTGATGCTTCTATTATGTGGACTGATCAAATCAATGATTTCAATTATAGTGTTGGGGGTAATATAACCTATTCCCGCTTTTGGGATTGGGAACAATATAAGCCGCGCTTTAGTAATTCGTGGGATGAATACCGTAACAGCATTTGGCATCGTGTAGGATATGTGAATTGGGGGTATGAAGCTATCGGTCGTTTTGATAGTTGGGAGCAAATTGCCAATTATCCAGTTGATAATGATAGAAAAGGGAATCGTACAGTAGTTCCAGGAGATATCATGTATAAGGATCAAAACAATGATGGAGTGATCAATTATTTGGATGAACGTCCCATTGGGTATCGTGTAGATAGTACTCCTACTCTCAATTTTGGTATTAATCTTTCTGCATCATGGAAAGGATTTGATTTGGCAATGGATTGGACCGGCTCCGGTATGACATCATGGAATCAATGTTATGAGACAGCCCGTCCGTTCCAAAACGATGGTAACAGTCCTGATGAAGTATTGAAGGATGCATGGCATTTATCTGATATATGGGATGCTAATAGTCCGCTAATTCCAGGTAAATACCCCATGGTTCGTCTAAATACTGATGAAACTAGTGCTTATGATAAAAGTTCATATTGGTTACATAATGTAACTTATTTAAAGTTACGTAATTTGGAAGTCGGCTACACATTCCCCAAAACATGGTTAAACAGAACTGGCATTAGTAATTTAAGACTGTTTGTTTCAGGCACAAACTTACTGACTTTATCCAATTTGTCTGTGATGGATCCGGAATGTGCATCTGACAACGGTTTGGATTACCCTCCGATGCGAGTAATAAACATTGGCGTAAACCTAAAATTTTAAGAAACAATGAAAAAGAAATATTTATATACAATAATGACTGCTACGATGTTGTCATTGGGCAGTTGTAGTGGCTTCTTGGATACAAAGCCCGATACGTTATTAACCCAAGATCAGACTTTTGGAGACCCTACATTAGTTAAATCCGTATTGGCCAATTTTTATGGACGTGTAACAATAGGACAGCGTATTGATGACTGGGATCAATGGACAATGCTAGACGAGGTAATTCATTTCGACACAAATAACGATGAGAATATTGATAGAAACAAATGGCGTACATATGACTATACTCTAGTACATGACCTTAATCAGTTCTTAGAAGGTATTAAACCCTCAGACGCTGTAGATGAAGCCACGAAAACTGCTTATATAGGTGAAGTACGCTATATTCGTGCATGGCTTTATTTTTGTATGGGACGTACTTTAGGTGGTGTACCTATAATAAATGATGAGATATTCAATTACACTCCAGGAATGGATATAACAACTCTGCAGATACCCCGTTCTACTGAGGCTGATTTATACGATTATGTAATCTCAGAATGTCAGGAAGCCTCCAAAATGTTGACCAAAGACACTAACAAAAACTCTGCACGAGCCAATTATTGGGTAGCAAAAATGCTGGAAGCCCGTGCTGCTTTAACTGCAGCTTCATTAGCTACTTATAACACGGCCGAGGCACATCCGCAGTTGCGCACGAATGGTGGAGAAGTAGGTATACCTGTTTCCAAAGCCCAAGAATACTATAAAATAGCGTTGGCCGCTGCAAAAGATGTTATAGAAAATGGACCTTACAAGCTCATGCTGGCATCAGAGCAAACTCACAAAGCATATGCGGACAATTTCTATAAAGCTGTATGCCAAAAAGATGGTAATACAGAAGTCATTTGGTGTCGTGATTATGTCTCTCCGGGGCAAACACATCAGTTCACTAAAGGAAACCTGCCCAAAAGTATAGAACAAGATACTGGAAGTGACCGTTTATCTGTTTTACTAAATCTAGTTGAGGCTTTCGAACCACTTGATGCCACGGAAGAACAAAAAGGGACGAGTATACCATTTGAAATTGGTACCCTTGAAAATCCGAAATTCTTTACCGAACCAACAGAACTATTCATGGAACGTGACCCACGCCTAATGGGTTCTATCATTGTACCTGGAGCAACTTTTGACAGTAAGGTTATTGAATTACAAGCTGGGCAACTGCGAAAAGAAAATGGTTCATGGTCTGAAGTGACTGGAGCCCGTAATTCTTATGACGAGGATGGCAGGTTGATTACAGCTAATAATGGTCCTTTCGGCGGTAATGACCGAGAAATAAACCGTACCGGTTTCTACGTGCGCAAATATTTGGATGCTACACCTTCAGCAGGTACTATTGGACGTGGTTCCGAAATGTGGAATGTTTATTTCCGTATAGCAGAGGCTTATCTAATTGCCTCTGAAGCTAGCTGGGAGCTATCACGGGATAATACTGATACAGATGCACTGAAGTATATTAATGCCGTTCGTAATCGGGCTGGAATCTCGTCATTAAATACAATTGATCATGAGAAAATCATGCATGAATACCGAGTAGAATTTGCATTTGAAGGTAATCGATGGTGGGATCTGAAACGCTGGATGGAGGCAAGCAAAATATGGACTGGTGAACCAACAGCAAGAACTTCACAACGCTTAGGACTATGGCCATTCAAAGTGGTTGCTTCAGGTGATCCTAACGATGGCAAGTGGGTATTTATTGAAAAAGATATGCAAAAGTTAGATTTATGGCGCCGTCCGTTAAAATGTACAGAGGCACAATATTATTCAGAAATTGATAACGGCTGGATTAATAATAATCCAAAGTTAGTGAAGAATCCTTATCAGTAACTTAATAAGAAACAATGAAGATGAAAACAACATTTAAAATATATTCAATAGTCATATTATCCATTTTTGCATTAATAAGCTGTAGCAAAGATAATTATGACGAACCTACCTCCTTTATAAAAGGCCGTGTGGTCTATAAAGGAGAGGCTTTACAATTACGTGGCAACGAAGCAGTCAAATTGCAGCTATACCAACGTGGCTATCAAAAACATGATCCTGTAGAGGTTTTTGTAAACCAAGATGGAGAGTTCTCTATCTGTATCTTTGATGGACAATATCAATTAATAACGAAGGCTGGCAATGGACCTTGGAGTGATGAGGGACGCGATACTATAGAGATAAAATTAAATGGACTTGCCACACAAGATGTTGAAGTAACTCCTTATTACTTAATAGAAGATGCTAAAATAGCTCTGAATGGTAATAAAGTTGATGCTTCATTTAAAGTGAATAAAATAGCAGGTACTGGTATTGATCGTATGATTATGTTATTAAGTACCACACAATTCCTGAGTGATGCTGAACATAATGTAGATCGTTATGACGAAACTGAAAATTTAGCACAATACGACGAAACAGGTAAGATATATAGTTTTACTACCAAAGATTATACTAATAACAGTATGTTCAAAACAGCTTTAAAAAGAGGAACACTGTTTGGACGTATTTGCCTGTGGCCCAAAGGGTCTGATCAAGGAATTTATTCGGAAGTATTTAGACTTAAATAGAACTATATTTCAGTTTTATTTATGAGGGTGTCTTCGGACACCCTCTTATCATTTATTCTAACTCAAGGAGTAAACGGAACTGTGCCAGATGGTTTAGGTAACGGAGTATTCACCGGTAAAGGGACTCCCAAATCCGGCATTCCATCAGCATCCCATCCTATCTTCTGCAATCGTGGATTGCGACTTTCCGACTCTCCCGTATTACCGCTAGGAACACTTCTTGCCTGATACAATATATACCATTCCGTTCCATCAGGCGAAGGAAGAAAGGAAAGGTTAGCCGGGCCATACACTCCATCTTCCGGTCTCTGCTGAAATACAGGAACGGGGCTCTTCTTCCAGGAAGCCGGATTCAGCAAGTCACTATCCGCGTCGGCAGTCAACATTCCGGTACAATAATAAGGAGACCAGCAACCGCTTGCGGCATAATAGACAATGACAGTCCGGTTATCTTTGGAATGAAAATACTGAGGGCTTTCATTTACATAAATCGGATAAGCAGTCCGCCCGCCATCCGGATTTACCCACTGCCGTTCCCATTCATACTCCGGCTTCGAAATCAGAACCCTTTCCGTAGCCAATGTCCAGGGGTTTTCCATGCGGGCAATATAGATGCATTGTGTTTCACTGCCTATCCTCCGATTAGGCCACCCGGACCATAGAAGATAAAGCTCCCCTTTATGTTCAAAAGTTGAGGGATGTATTCCCCAGTTCCAATCGGGATTGGTCATGATCGCTCCTTTCATGCGAAACTCTCCCTGCATAGGGTCAGGAGAATCATTCTCAATCACATAAATCTGATGATTATCTGTATTTCCATCATCGGCAGCAAAATAGATATACCATTTACCATTGATATTCCGTATTTCCGGATTCCAAAGGTTATGGCTATTCGAAGGATCTTTAGGCACCCAGACCTCTTTACAAGTGGAATGAGCCATATCGGTAATATCGGTAGTTACCCACAGATATATTTGCTCATTAGTTTCATGGGTATAATAATATTTACCATTATGGTAAATCGCGCTTGAATTAGCCCCTTCCATAAATAATGGATTGGCATAAGTATCTTTTTCAACATCTTCTTTCTTTCCCGCCCGTTTGGAATTACAAGAGATGTTCAGCAAAACAAGGAATAATAACAAACATAAATTGATTCTCATAGTTTCATTTTTAAGATGATACAAAGAAAAGACTTTTTTTTCATTAATAGTTAATAAAGCGAAAATAAAAATTAAGTTTGGAATATCATTCTCGTCATTACATCGTGACACATCCTGCTGATGACAGGAAAACAGAAAAAAGAGAATGTAAAGACAAACTACCTATTAATAATAAAAACAGAAAGTTTCTTGGTATCATTACACACTTTCACACGAAATATATTAACCCTTTATATACTTCCTCCGAATCATTTATTAATAAATTCGTTCATCGTTTATTATAAACGTCCCCCAAGTTTATTATAAACCCGAGCATCGTTATTTCAGCAACAAATATTAATTTTAAGCAACAAAAAGGGCTGCAATTCCCATAAAGAATCGCAGCCCTTAGCTTGTATC
>OOAK01000693.1_pt1 | contig 29908 bp, 29 predicted proteins | sample 1671811 | NCBI WGS metagenome assembly OOAK01 (sample SAMN06348195, study PRJEB24527) | human gut metagenome | biome: human gut; feature: ankylosing spondylitis patient; material: feces | host: Homo sapiens | place: China | collected 2015-10 | reverse complement strand
GCCATTCAACTTATGAAAATGAAACGTCGGCATCATTACTATATCCTTAATTACATTCGCCTGCTGCATAGCATTTATTCGGGCAAATAAGCTGGTTGCTAATGCAGCATTCCCGCCAAACAACTTTTTTGCAGTTTTTAAATCGGTACATTGTTTCTGAACTTTGCTGTTATTGTATAGTAGCTGCACGTTTGCCCTCCTTTTTAAATTACCCGTTGGGTAATTTAAATATACCATTGGAAGCCACTCTAGTCAATAATTCACACACTCTTTTCACAATTATTCTTCCATTTCCTTCTGCTTTCTGGCTTCAACCTCTTCCGGCTTAGTAGTCATGAGTGAGTAAAGCTTTAATGTCTTATCGAACTTATCCTTGAACGGAATGATAGTGCTTCCATAGAACAGAAGTCCTTCACCTTCACCGCTGTTGGTTACATAGGATAACTGATAAGGTGAGATATTAAGCTGCAAAACGTTATATGTGATATAGTGGTAGTAACAAAACAGCAAGAGGTGTCGAACGCTGGAACAAAATAAAGTAAAACCAGATACCATACAAAAAAACCAATGGTGTAGACTGATAACAGTCAAAGCCATTGGTTTTCTTTATCCAAATATATTCTCTGGTTCTTCTATAATTTCTATTTTACTTTTTCTAACTTATTATTCGCATCAAGGCAAACCTTGTCCCCTTCATTGATGTTACATTCATAGAGCATGGCATCCTCTGCTTTTATCCTTATTTCTTCGCCTGAAGAATCCATAAGCGTCACTATTGCCATGACTGGCATGCCTTTCGGTCGCTCTTCACAACCGAAGTCCAGGTCTTCCTCAATTCGTTTTACTGTGTATATCATAACTATTCCTCTGAAAATAATGTTAAAAATCAGTTCTCCATGCTCCTTCGAATTTTCTCTATCAAAGTGACATCTGCCGCATCCCTATCAGGAAGCTGCTTACAGGTTCTTAATTCGTTCAATTGCTTCCAGTGTATTCTCATGGGTTCCAAACGCAGTGAGACGGAAGAATCCCTCACCATGAGCACCGAATCCTGAGCCTGGAGTTCCTACGATGTTGGCTTTTTCAAGGAGATAGTCAAAGAACTCCCAGGAAGTCATCTTATCAGGTGTTTTCAGCCAGATATACGGAGCGTTTACACCACCGGATACAGAATAGCCTGCTGATGCCAGACCTTCGTAGATGGCTTTGGCGTTGCTCATGTAGTAACCTACCTGTTCTTTCAGCTGTGCTTTTCCTTCAGGAGAGTATACAGCTTCTCCTGCACGCTGTACGATGTATGGAGCACCGTTGAATTTTGTGCCATGGCGTCTTGCCCAGAGACTGTGGAGATCTACACCGTCACGAACCAAATCCTTTGGTACAACTGTAAAGCCGAGACGGACACCTGTGAAACCTGCATTTTTGGAGAAGCTGCGCAGTTCGATGGCGCAGGTTCTTGCTCCCTCGCACTCATAGATACTGTGCGGTACATTTTCTTCGGAGATGTATGCTTCGTATGCTGCATCATAGATAATTACAGAACCGTTTTTATTTGCATAGTCTACCCATTCCTGAAGCTGCGGTTTGGTGATCGCACCACCGGTTGGGTTATTCGGGAAGCAAAGGTAGATAAGATCCGGTACTTCTTCCGGGAATTCCGGAAGGAAGCCGTTGGATGCTGTACATGGCATATAGATTACGTTATCAAAATTGCCACGTTCTTTGTTGTATTCTCCTGTACGGCCTGCCATTACGTTTGTATCTACATATACTGGGTATACAGGGTCGCACACTGCAATCTTGTTATCCAGTCCGAATATTTCCTGGATATTTCCGGAATCGCTCTTTGCACCGTCAGATACAAAGATTTCGTCTGCTTCAATGTCACAGCCTCTGTCTTTGTAGTCATTCTTTGCAATGGCAGATCTTAAGAATTCATAACCAAGATCAGGTGCATAACCATGAAATGTAGCTGCATCACCCATTTCATCTACAGATTTATGAAGTGCCTCAATGATCGCCGGAGCCAGAGGCTGGGTTACATCACCGATTCCCAGTGATATCACGTTTGCCTGTGGGTTGGCTTCTTTATATGCTTTTACTTTTTTTGCAATTGTGGAAAACAGATAGCTTCCCGGTAATTTCAGATAGTTGTGGTTTACTGTTACCATGTTTGATTTCCTCCCTGGCATGTTTCGCAGTTTTTATATACCTGTCTACAACAGGCTGCTGCTTTGCCTTTCCATTTCTATTTGTGTCTTTTCTTCAAATATGTTTTATTCGAATTTTATTATACTTAATTATTTAATAATGTAAAGTCTCAAAGTGTTTTCTGAGCATAATTTTTAATATTAACATTACTGTTCACTGGTAATATATTAACATTTTTTACCCCGGGCATAATGTCCGGGGTGATTTATTTTATTTGCGCTTCTCTACTTCTTTCATTAGTGTCTTGCGGACGCTTGCAGGATTTGCCTTGCCTTTCATCTCTTTCATGATCTGACCTACAAAGAAGCCCATGACTTTATCTTTACCTCCCAGAAGTTCTGAAAGTGGTCCTGGGTTAGCATCCAGGATCCTGTTGATGGTTTCTTCCAGAAGTCCTGTGTCTTCTACAATCTTCAGACCATGTTCCTCAATGTAGGCTACAGGATCAATGTCTTCCTCAAAGACTTTCTCAAAGACTTTTTTGGCATTCTGAGGGCTGACTTCGGATTTTTCTACCATTACCAGAAGATCTGCAAGATGCTTCGGTGAGAAAGATACCTGTTCCGGATCCATAGCTTTATCTTTCGTCAGACGGAGTACCTCACCCATAAACCAGTTTGCTGTCTTCTTTGCATTTCCGTAGATTGCTGCTGTTTCTTCAAAAAGACCTGCAAGATGGCGGGATTCTGTGAGGATTCCCGCATCGTATGCCGGAAGTTCGTACTCTTCCTGATAACGAGCCTGTTTCACTTCGCGAAGCTCCGGCTGTTCTGCTTTGATCTTTTCAATCCATGCATCAGAGATATGGATTGGAGGCAGATCTGGATCAGGGAAATATCTGTAGTCTTTGGCATCTTCCTTGGAACGCATGGCGTAAGAATATTCTTTGTTGTCATCCCAACGGCGTGTCTCCTGTGTAACTGCCTTGCCTTCTTCGATCAGTTCGATCTGACGTTCTCTTTCGCCTTCGATTGCTCTGGCAATGGCTTTGAAAGAGTTCAGGTTCTTCATCTCTGTTCTGGTACCGAATTCTTCTGCTCCCACTTCACGGACAGAAAGGTTAACGTCTGCACGCATGGAGCCTTCCTGAAGCTTACAGTCTGATACACCCAGATACTGCATCATACAACGGAGTTTTTCAAGATAGGCGATTACTTCCTCAGAGCTTCTCATATCCGGCTCGGATACGATCTCGATCAGTGGAACACCGCTTCGGTTGTAGTCTACCAGTGAGCAATCTTCCCATTCATCATGAATCAGTTTACCAGCATCCTCTTCCATATGCATTTCGTGGATACGGATTTTCTTTTTGCCTGCGGAGGTTTCGATCTCTACCCATCCGTCATGACAGATTGGCAGATATAACTGAGAGATCTGATAGTTCTGTGGGTTGTCCGGATAGAAATAGTTCTTACGGTCAAATTTGCAGTACTGATGGATCTGGCAGTTTGCTGCAAGACCTGCTTTCAGGGCAAACTCTACTACTTTCTTATTTAATACAGGCAGGGAACCCGGCATACCTGTGCAGACCGGGCATGTATGTGTGTTAGGTGCTCCTCCGAATTCAGTGGAGCATCCACAGAAAATTTTTGTTTTTGTTGCAAGTTCTACATGGACTTCAAGTCCTATGACTGTTTCGTACTGTTTCATTATCTGGTGCCTCCTTCTCCTGGCACGGCAAAGGAGCCGCGGCTGGTTTCATAGGCGTGTGCTGCACGCAGGATTTTCTTTTCCATGAAGCAGTCCCCGATCATCTGGATACCGATTGGAAGACCTTTGCTGTCTTTTCCGCATGGAACTGTGATTCCCGGAAGACCGCAGAGATTGACTGCTACTGTGTAGATATCTCCAAGATACATGGCAAGGGGATCTTTTAAGCTTTCACCGATCTTCGGTGCTGTAAATGGAGATGCAGGTGCAAGGAGCACATCATATTTGCCAAATGCCTGGTCAAATTCTTTCTTGATCAGGGCTTTTGTGCGGAGTGCCTTCAGATAGTATGCATCATAATAACCGGAGCTTAACACGAAGGAACCAAGCATGATACGGCGTTTTACTTCCTCACCGAAACCTGCTGTTCTGGTCTTTTTGTACATGTCGTGAAGACCTTCATATTCTGCTGCACGGAAACCGTACTTCACTCCATCGAAACGTTCCAGGTTGGAACTTGCTTCCGCACTGGCGATAATATAATAAGCCGGAATCATGTATTCCATGGTTTTGATAGAGAAGAATTCTACTTCTGCTCCCAGTTCTTTCAGCGTATCAAGAACACCCATAAAAGATGCTTTTACTTCCGGATCAAGTCCCTCTGCCAGATATTCTTCAGGAACTCCGAATTTCATCCCCTTAATATCTCCTGTCAGTTCTTTGGAGAACTGAAGATCTTCTCTTTTCATGGATGTGCTGTCTTTTGTATCATGTCCTGCGATGATCTCCAGAAGAGCTGCACAGTCAGATACGTCTTTTCCTACAGGACCGATCTGATCCAGGGAAGATGCATAAGCTACAAGACCGTAACGGGATACTGTTCCATAGGTTGGTTTAATTCCGGTTACACCACAGTAGGAACTTGGCTGACGGATAGATCCGCCTGTATCTGAACCAAGTGCCAGATAGGTTTCTCCTGCTGCCACTGCAGCGCAGGAACCACCTGAAGAACCGCCTGGTACATGTTCCAGATTCCATGGGTTTCTGGTGATGCCGTAAGCGGAGGTCTCTGTTGTACTTCCCATGGCAAATTCATCCATGTTTGTTTTTCCGATAATGACCAGTCCGGCTTTTTCCAGACGGTCAATGACTTCTGCATTATACTGAGGCACAAAATTCTCAAGAATCTTTGATGCACAGGTAGTTTTCTTTCCGTTAATACAGATATTATCTTTTATCGCAATCGGTACGCCTGCAAGAGGACTGGTATAAGTACCGTCCTCGATGCCTTTCTGTACTTCTTCTGCACGTTTGTATGCTTCTTCTTTATATGTGTCAAGATAAGCGTGTACTTCTGAATCCTGTTTCTTAATCTGTTCAAAAACAGTTTTTACTCCATCCAGGACGCTGACCTGACGCTGTTTTATTTTTTCCCCAAGCTGCAGGGCTGTTAATTTCTCCAACTCCATTGTCCTGTCTCCTATCCTATGGTTTTCGGAACCTGATACTGTCCTTCTTTTGCTTTCGGTGCATTTGCCAGCATTGCTTCTTTGTTGTCTCCGTTTGTGACAACGTCCTCACGAAATACGTTTTCGTCCTGGAAAATATGGGACATAGGCTCTACTTCCGATGTATCCAGTTCATCCAGTTTCTCTACATAATCAAGCATTTTCTGCATTTCAGCTTTTGCTTTTTCCTTTTCTTCTTCCGAGAGGGAAAGCTTGGCCAGGATGCAGACATTTTCCATTGTTTCATCATCTATGATCTTTGCCATGATTTTCTCCTTATATATACTGCCTGTAACATTCTATATTGCTTTTATTTCTTTCTGCCCGGAATCAACCTGCCGTTTCCGGTCAATATATAGGCAGCTTTCCAAGTTTCTGACTTATTTACGGTTCCAGACGGTTCATATCTCGCGGGAAGAGACAGGTTTCACGAACATTCTCTTCACCGATAAGCTGCATGGTCAGACGTTCCAGACCGATTCCCAGTCCACCGTGAGGCGGCATACCATGTTTAAAGGTATCCAGATACTGTTCCATGCCTTCCTGCGTCATACCTCTGTCTTCAATTTTCTGTACCAGCATGTTGTAATCATGGATACGCTGTCCGCCTGTTGTGATCTCAAGGCCTTTGAATAACAGGTCAAAGCTTAAAGTAAATCTTGCGTCTTCCGGATCATCCATTGCATAAAATGGACGTTTCTTTGACGGATAATGTGTGACAAATACGAAATCTGAGCCATATTCTTCTTTGAAATACTGTCCGATCAGTGCTTCTTCTTCCGGCTCCAGGTCAAATGGATTTCTGATCTTACGGTTATATTTCTGTGATACCAGTTCCTTGGCTACATCGAAACGGACTGCCGGGATTTTGGATACATCCGGGATCTCAAGCTTCAAAATCTGTACTTCTTTTGCATATTCTGTTTTCAGAAGGTTCATGGCATACTGGAGGAATCCTGTTTCCATTGCCATGATTTCTTCGAAGCTGTCAATATATCCCATCTCGAAGTCCAGACTGGTGTATTCATTTAAGTGACGTTTGGTATTATGTTTCTCAGCCCGGAATACGGGGCCTGTCTCAAATACTCTATCAAATACGCCAACCATCATCTGTTTGTAGAACTGTGGGCTCTGCGCAAGTACTGCAGGTTTGTGGAAGTAGCTGAACTTGAAAAGGTTTGCTCCACCCTCTGCTCCTCTTGCTCCGATCTTTGGAGTGTGAATCTCTGTAAAACCCTGTCCGTAGAGATAATCACGAAATGCCTTTGTCAGTGCCTCCTGAATTTTAAATTTGGAACGCTCCTGAATATTTCTCAGGGAAATCGGTCTGTAGTTTAATTTTGCTTCCAGGGAAGTGTTCAGTTTCCATTTGTCGATTGCCATTGGAAGTGGCTCTGCCGGTGTTGATAAAATATCAATATGACGAATACGAAGCTCTCTTCCGTGGGGTGCTCTCTCCTCTTCATGCAGGATTCCTTTCACCCTGATTGTCATTGCTTCCTTCAATTCATGAATGGAAACATTTGCCATTTCATTTTCATAGACTGTCTGGAATAAGCCTTCCCTTCTTCTAAGAATGATAAATGCCACATCACCCATATTACGGATGCTGTGAACAGCGCCTTCGATTACGGCTTCCTGGTTCAGGAGATTATTACCTACGAGTTCCTCCCAGGTATTGATTTCTTTTTTCCATGTTCCATCCATAAATTCCATTTCCTCATCCTCCATTTCTTCATTTCTGAAAACCTTTGTGATATCTTCACTGGTTTCAAGTTCAAAAGGCTTTTCGTGCAAGCACAACGACTTTTTGGCTTAAAACCCTGGAATATCAAAAAGGCGTAATCAGAAAATCCGGAGACACTTATCCCCTGGACTCTCTGATTACGCCTTTGTAATCATTCTTCCTGTTATTATCTATTTTATGTTTGTTTGTGTTCTTTCTATATATAATATAATGTTAGGGTCAAAATGTATTTTGCCTCTAACTTGATATGAACAAAAATATATTCTGTATATTACCACATATTCTGTCAAAATAATATCGTCATTTTTTACAAAATTTCCCTTATTATTTTCGGATATTTTATTTAGAACGTGTTTGAAAAATCAGATTTCATCATACATCAGCATGAGTAACATCTGTGCAGTTTCTACCATGTTGGTTCCTGAATCCATGCTGCATTTCTGAATATGTCTGTACGCTTCGTCTTCTGTCATCTGGTTTTTTTCCATAAGAAGACGTTTGGCATTCGAGATATAATTCTGTTCTTTTTCTGATCTGGGCTTTGGTTTCTTTTTTTCTTTTTTGATCCGGCGTTCCAGATGATAGAGCATGTCATTGACCGTATCTATCAGTACGCTTGCTTTCATCGGCATCTGTACAGTGCTGACGGAATTCGGTGCTTCATCTATAATACGCTGAGAAGCCAGAAGCAGCATTTCAAAATACTGTGGCAGGTCATCGAGAGCGTCTTTATAATAGGCATCTGTCAGCTTATACCCGCATATCAGGACACCACTGTCAAGCTCTGAGATACTGGCCAGCGCATTAGAGACAGAGCTGCAGACAGAGGCTACTGTGAGCCCATGTCTGTTAAGTATTGTGCGGATTTTCTTTGCGTCTTCAATTTTCGGTAACGCAATCACAATGCTGCTGCTCATAACTCTGCCACTCCTATTTCTGTTACAGCCTGAGTTTCCGTCCACTGCTTATTGCTTTTTGCAACCTCCGCAGGGGACTTGTTTGATTTTGATCAAGCTGATGTTCGCAATCCGCTTCGCTACTTGCTCATAACCGAATAACTGCTTCGCAGTTTATCAGAAGGAGCTTCGCTCCTCCTGATACAAACAAGTCCCCACCCACTGCTTATTGCTTTTTACAATTTCTACAGGGGACTTGTTTGATTCGGTTAAATTCTGTATAAGTATTCCTCGATTTCCCAGGCTGAAATTTCTCTTGTATAGCGAAGCCATTCTTTTTTCTTGGCTGCTGCGTATTCTTTACAAAATTCTGTTCCAAGTACTTCTTTGATCCAGTCACTCTGTTCAAAGTAATCAATTGCTTCGTTTAAATTTCCCGGAAGATTCTCAATCTTCATTGTTTTCTGGTCTGTTTCAGATAGCTCTCTGCTGGAGGACTTGGTCGGATAAATCTTCTTATGGATTCCATCCAGTCCTGCTGCCAGACATACTGCAAATACCAGATACGGATTTGCTGCTGCATCCGGACTTCTCAGCTCGATCCTTGTTTCCATCCCTCTGGATCCCGGAATTCTTACCAGGGAATTCTGGTTATTCTTTGTCCATGTCAGTTCTGTCGGTGCTTCATATCCGGGAACCAGACGTTTATAGGAATTTACAATAGGATTGGTGATCAGTGCCATCTCTTTGCTGTGAGCCAGAAGACCACCTACAAAGTAATAAGCTTCTTCACTTAATTCCTGGGGATTTCCCGGATTGACGAATACATTTCTTCCATCTTTAAATAAGAAGAAATGAATGTGCATTCCAGAGCCGTTTACTTCTGCCCGCGGTTTCGGCATAAAAGTCGCATGAAGGCCATGACGCTTGGCAATAGTACGGACTGTCATTTTGAATGACATAACCCTATCTGCAATAGTACGCACTTCACCGTATTTAAAATCTACTTCATGCTGGGCAGGTGCAGTTTCATGGTGGGAGGATTCCACCTCAATTCCCATGTCTTCCAGATTTAATACAATATCACGTCTTGCGTTTTCACCCAGATCCACAGGACTGACATCCAGATATCCTGCCTTCTCATGTGTTACAGTGGTCGGAACTCCGTTATCATCTGTATGAAAAAGGAAAAATTCACATTCCGGATCTACCAGACAGGTATATCCCTCCTTCTTTGCCTCCCGGGCAGTTTTCTTCAGGATATATCTCGGACTTCTCTCATGAGGGGTTCCGTCCGGACAATAGATGTCGCATAACAGTCTGGCAACTTTTCCCTGCTGTGGTCTCCACGGAAGGATTGCAAAAGTGTCAAGATCCGGTCTTAAATACATATCCGGTTCAGACTCTCCTGCGATTCCTGCTATAAAGGAACCATCTACGATACATCGGTTATCCAGTGCACGGGGAAGTTCCCGGGCAGTTATGGCGATGTTTTTCAGCGTTCCGAACATATCTGTGAACTGGAGACGGATAAATTCCACGTCTTCCTCCTCAGCCATCTGTAATATTTCTTCTCTGGTATAATTCCCCATTTTCACTCACTCCTTGTCAGCATAATTTCTGCTGTTTTTGCTTTCTTAATAATTCTTCGATACAGTTTTGTCCTGTCTGGAAATTTTATAGATTCTTTTTATAGTGATATAAAAAAGGGCGCACTTTCTACAGTTACTTTTCTATAGAAAGAACGCCTTTGTTCATGTAGGCAATTATAACAATGTACCTGTTCTTTGTCAACTGCTTATTTTTTCATCGGATTTTTCCATGTTACTGTGCATTCCGCTCTCAATAACATGCTTTGCTGCTTACTTATAATTGCTATTTTGAGAATACCGCATCATTCCTCGAAAGAAGATATACGCAATACTGATTCATACTGATTCCCTCTCTCTGAGAATGTTCTGCCAGTAGTCTATGCAGACTTCTTGGAATTCTCAGCTTAAACTGTCCGGAATAATCTTCAAGGCTATCCGGTTCATGGATTTCTACCCCTTCTTCTAATGCAGCTTCAAGCCATGCTTTTTTTGCATCCAGGGCATTTGAAATTGCACTTTCCACTGTTTCTCCGCTGGTAATGCAACCAGGGAGATCTGGATACGAAACTACAAATCCTCCTTCGGTTTTATCTTCCACAACTTCCATACGATAGGACATTGACATATAATCATTCAGCGTCTTCATGATTCTTCGCCTCACTTTCTACTATTTCCCTTACCATTTCTACATATACTTTCTTTATCGGCTCATGTTTTGGTATTGTAATAGGCATGCACCCAGATTTTCTAAATGTATAATGACTGCTCCCACTTCTCGGAACATGCATATCATATCCATAACTTTCCAATACTTTTCGCAATTCATCAAACCGAAGATCTTTTGATAAATTACATATACGTGTTATCAGTTTATCCCATTTTGACATTCTTATATCTCCTATTTACATTATATGTGGTATCGTATATGGTGTCAATCAATTTTTCACTGCAAAATTTGAAAAGGTTCCCGTATTCTCCGAAAGAGAAATACGCAAAATATAAATTCAAAAATACTGTCTTTTGTACTTAATCATAAAGGGAAATGGATGAGCCGAATGGTTCAAAAATTATTTTAGATATGCAAATTTAATGTAACAAAAGTATTATTTGCCGTCGACAATTACTAATCAATTTTGTTTAGAGATTATTCGCTGTCGTGTTTGTAGTTCTTTTGATTATTTGATTTATCCATATTATCCTACCTATACGGGCTAATGTTATCATTTTATTATCGGCATTGATAACACGCACTTCGTAACTGTGAATAATAGCAATATGTTCCAACTCAAATTATAAACAGTTTTGCTTAGAAAATCAATGATCTTATTGTTAAAAAAACATCTGCCATACTCTCATAGATAACAATGACAAAATATAAAATGGAAGTATATATAGTAACCTTTGCAACCTGTTCTTTGCAGTAAATATTATAATACTCTGAATCGGCATCCATATCCAAAGGAGAATACTAAATAATTCAATTTTATACGCTATCCAATAACAGAGCATCGGGAATAACAACAAGAACATTCCAATAACTGACTTACATTGTAATTTTTCTTTTAAAGAATATCTGAACGGAAATCCTTTTTTACCTTAGAGCGATCAATAATCAGCTTACTGCTATGTTCAACTATGCAGTGAAATATTATGATTTACGGGACAATCCATGCACAAAAGCTAGAAGCATGGGAAAAAGCAATGCAGAAGAAATGCAGTTCTGGACAAAGGCAGAATTTGAACAGTTTATTACAGCTGTACAGGATAAGCCAGCTTCTTATACAGCCTTTATGACCATGTACTATACTGGCATGCGAGTAGGCGAACTCTGTGCTTTAACGCCGGAAGATGTGAACCTAGAAAATAATACCATCACCATCAACAAAACCTTCCAAAGAATCAATGGCAGGGATGTTGTCTGGCCTCCTAAAACGCAAAAAAGTAACCGGGTTATCACAATACCTCAGACACTTGCTGACTGTTTAAAAAATTATATGGATAAATGTTATGAGATTCAGCCAAATGACAGACTGTTTCCTTACACCAAAAGTTTTCTGAATCATGAAATGCTCAGAGGATGTAAAAAATCCGGTGTGAAGAAGATTCGTGTGCATGATCTCCGTCACTCCCATGCCAGCCTTTTGATTGAAATGGGATGCCAACCACTTCTGATTGCTGACCGTTTAGGGCATGAAAAAATACAGACAACCTTAAATACTTATAGTCATCTGTATCCAAACAAACAGGCCGAAGTCGCACAACAACTTGAAAATCTTATCAACGGAACAACAGTCCCAAATAGTAGCCAACTGACAGATGTAGCCAATTTGTAGTCAATAAAAAGAAAAATCTCTGAAAAGCCTTATAAATCAAGGTTTTTCAGAGATGTAGTAACTATTCAAACTCGCAAAGTCTGGTTTGATTCAGGTTATTCTAATGTGGTTATCTATACTATCTTGTATTGATAACTCGTGCCTTTTCCACACATTATTTTTCGTTTCACATATTTTTAGTACCAATCCAGTACCATTGCTATATTGTCATTATTGTGTGTAGTTCTGGTGGCTTGCAGGTTTGGTTACTATTCAGAAAATATTCTTCTAATATTTTACAAGTCCACCTATAGAAATTATAATCTGCAGCCGCTAATTCTGCAACTTAAAATTTTGTGGTACTAATAGGTAGTACCATTAGTTTTCATATCACTCATATGCCACATTGTAATCTACCATTCTCATCTCAGCACAATTTTAGATATGCTCACAACAATTTAGATAACTCTCAACGCACTTCACAATCTCACTTGGTAGCGGAAATTTCTCTTTTTCAAATGAATTCAAAATTACATCTATCATTTTTCCATTTCCCATATGCTCTTTTACAAAATTGTATTCCCTATCTGAAAAGTCAAAAGCCTTCTGTACAACATACGGAATATATGTATTCAAATATTTCTGTTCTGTAAATTCATTTACTATATTAGACTGCGCTAATATAGTAAAATATTGAAAAACAACATCATTTCTAATAAATGGAATCATATGATGCACATCCATAATCATTACAATTTCTATCGCCTGCATACAAAACTGCACTACAAGTAAATAAAACAATTGCGCTTCATTTAAATTATTCATAATAGGCATAATATGACCATTAGATTTTAAGTAGTTAGTACACCTGTCTCTTAATGGCATCTTAACATCTTCCAGACCATCAAATATTATTTGCTCTTTTATCTGTGGCAATAAATTATTTTCAATGTCTTCGAATGTCTTATTATTTTCATAAAAGTCCTTAACCCCGTCATATTTTGTCGAAAACATTGAAAGAATCATGTTTTCAGAAGCTTTTGATAAAACTGAATGATATTCATCTCCGTCATTAAATGTGATATATTCTATCGGCAAAATATAAAAGTCATCTGTATATTTTCTAAGCAAAAGCAATACATCTTGAATACATTCATTCACATATTCATTTGTATACTCAAAATTAATTTCATCTTCTGTACCATTATAGAATATCGCCATTTTTAACAATGGTTCATTGACCAGTCTAATCTTCCCCACTAAAACATATTCGTAATGTCCATTATTCACAATATCTAACCGAACCGCTCCTGCAAGAAAAGCCACTCTATCATCTTCCGTAATATGAGAGATAAAGTATTCTATACTTTTGTGATTTCGGTACCAGAACATTTTTACATCACCTATTAGCTTTTTGTAGTCTGCAATAGTAAAATTTTCAATTTTATCTTCATATTTTTCAAGCAAAATCTTATATTCATTCATTATTCGCTTTATAGGTTTTAATTCAATCATAAATATTCCTCTTAAATCCAGCTATATGTAATAAAACTCTGGAAGTTCTATATAAGTTGCAACAACAGCAAAAGTCTTCTTCATAACCATTTCACAATCACTAAGTACGCTACGTAAATTCTGTTCTATATGATAATCTGGAACACAATGATATGTATGTGCCGGATTATCACAAATTAACATAGAAGATTCTCTAACTGCACCCCAAATGCCATGTGCAAAATTGGTGGTATATTCATAATAAACTTCGTATAATTCATCTTCTCCACACTTTTGAAATTTAGTTCTAACACCGGTTTTATCGAAATAACCAACACTCATATTGACAAAAGCTTCATCCATATCCTCATTCACCATTAATTCCATTAATTTTTCATCAATCTGTGAATCATCTGAAACAGAATATTTTCCCTCTCGTAATTTTGCCATTACTAACTTATACTTACCATTACCATATGCTTTAAACCTTTCATAAATATCTGACACTTCACCTTCCTGATGCATCATATATTTTAAATTGATGTATGTCTCCAACATTGTTCTAAACATAATTCTTCCGCCAATACCATTCTGCATCTGTTTTTCCACAATTTCTTGATATATTTTATAAATATAACAAGTCATTCCCATGATTACAGCATATTTACTTTCCATCTTCTTATCTTCGTTATTAGCAAAAAAATATTCCATTGTTTGCTTTGCAATTTTATAATAGTCCATTGATTCCTCCTTATCCCATACTATTACCAAAGGATTACATTCTGAAATCTCTCCCAATACTTTCCATATTCCCTTAGAAAATTCTTTACTGCAATCTAAATTGCACAAACTTTGAAAGGACGACCTGATAATAGGCCTATAGGCTCTCATAACCTCATCCTTATGATCGTGTTTGTAATACTCAGACAATGCAGTAGGAAGTATATCTATTTCACTAGAAATATGTAGTTTACCATTCAGTACATAAAACCAATCAACTATAAAACATATATCGGTGCTTAATTCATCGTGAAAGCTATTAGTTTCCTTAGCGATATCTAAAAGTTCTAAAATATTATCGTCAATACTCATAGAGAAATTATAAAAGAAATCATAAAACGTTTCATTTATATCTGGGGTAATCACCACTGTTAAAGGCAACAATATATTTCTCTCTACATATCTTGTTACAATTGACCAATATTTCTTTTGTTTCTCCTCGGATAGCTTGAAAATTTTTGAAAGCTGTGGAACTGCTATGTCATTGTGTTTTAAATCTTCAATGATAAGATATAAATTTTCAAGACCTTTTTTTCTTCCTATTTTTTTTACAATCAATCCTATCCAAAGAAATTCTGGTAACCAGCACTTGACCCAGCTGGAAAGAGATAATGTCGCTCCTAATCCACTTGGAGCTGTATATGGCGTATAAAATGTGTCACCTTGTTTTATGTGCTTTGATAATTCAATTTTATCCACGTCTTTGTCCTTTCCTACTTTATAGATTTAGAACTCTCGTAGGTACTCCAAATGAAATCTACAAACGAGGTACTGCCTCCAATTTCCATTTTTTCATTCCAAATTGCTTCTTCCACAACCTTCACACACTCATCCGTATGTTTCTTTATATCTTCACCCCAGAACCGGATTACAGTCCAGCCCTCAAAGTCCAATTTCTTATTTATCTCATCATCCCGCTCTTTGTTGCGGGATATCTTGCTAATCCAGTACTCACTATTGTTACTCTTTTCAAGTCTCTTTTTTAAAGTATCCCAATCTTTTCCATGAAAGAATTCTCCATCACAAAAAATAGCTATCTTATACTTTGTCAGCACAATATCTGGACTTCCTGGAAGTTTTTTATAATTCTTGCGATACCGATACCCTTTGTTCCATAAAGCCTTTCTTAATATAACTTCTATTTTGGTATCCTTCCCATGAATATTTTTCATATTTTTATGCCGCTGTTCTTTTGTTAAATCGTCTGCCACAAAATCACCTCAACAATCTGTTTTTCCCAAACTTTTCCAGTTCTTTTCTCATTTGCTTTTTATCTGGCATTTATTCTTTAACTGTACATTAGCTGCACGCTATAAATACACGTCTCTAACAAGTTCCATTATTTTATCTGTCAGCATATCAAGCGACTTTCCATCCGCCATAGGTTTAATATCTGATTTACTTTCAATGCATTTTTTAAGTACTACTTTAAGTACTTTTTCATCTCTAAGCTCCACTTCTGATAAATCTTTCATAATTTTTTCTATCTCAATAGAGGCATCCGCAATCTGACTGCAACGATTATAAGAATCGCCCATATCCTCTGCCACCATACTTTCATGGCCTTCTTTTTCATATGGATTAAATCCATAAAAAGCATTACTTGCAACGGGGCATATAGCATCATATATAATTTTTGCACCTAATTCTCTTTTTATCTGTTTTGGATATATAAGCCTGCCTCTATCCGATTTCATTTCAAGTTTCTTTTCAGCCAATTTACTGGCAGTTGTGATTCTCGTAAGATATGCCATCATCCTATTTGCAAAGTTTTGACTATCTACTTCATGTCGTCCAATTACTGGAATATATTTGTCCATCTCATTTTCATTTACTATATAATCTGCCAAATATAAAGAATACATTTCTGATGCACAAAGCTTTACAACTGCTACATTCTCTAATTTTTTGTCTCCGATTTGATGCAACATATCCATCTGCACCCATCCATATTCTTTATCTCCAGATTCATCAGGACAAAAAAACATATTCTGCACATATTTGTATCCTTGCTTTGCTATAAAATCATCGTACGCAAGCTGATATAAATATTGCTTTGTAACGTCCTCCACCCCAGGCTGTCCTATAACTTTGTATTCTGACGAATTCTTGTGAAAATTAATATTATAATATTTTGCATCATATATGCCAAAACAATATTCTCCACTATCACCACACTCGTAAATACTAATCAGATCTGGTCTTAGTGTATCTGACTTCCCATCACTAATATTATCTGAAGTCTTATGCCATACTGGTCTGTCAATTATTTCTATTAAAGTACTATCTTTACTTTCTTTATAATCATCACAGACTCCAAGTGGCAGCTCTGATAATTTTACATTTAAAACATTTCCAAAATTCTGTGCACACACTTTTTCCCATACTAAGTTAAAGCTGTTGGTACCATATATGCTAAAACTATCAATGTTATTAAAGCTTGCTTTTTGTGCTATATACGCATACATTGCCTTCAATACCAGTTGTTTTCTTGTGTTGTACTGCACATTAAGTTCATTTTGTATCCTATATAAAATATAATCTTCATCTCCCAAATCTTCCAGTTGTTCTTCTGACAGCTCTACTGTCACAATATTAAATAACTCTGGCAGATCGGATTCTTCAAGTTCCTTTGAAAATTTAGTCAATACACATGCATGTAAGCGTCTAATAAAATCATATTCATCTGAAGTCCGCTTTTTTGTCTGTAATTCAGTATAATATGGCCTGTTATTTGATATATATGAAAATGTTTCATTGATTGTTCTGTCCCACAGTATTTCTCCTGTACCATTAGTCTCAACAATCTCAACGTCATTAGCATATATTCCATTATCATAATAATCCTGCAGCAAATACAGCATTACTGCCAATAAGTTAAACGATCCTCCATCATCACTTTCATTATACAGTTTTATTACCTGCTCTTTTGAATTATATTTTTCCAAAACACGCATAATCTGCTTCATCTGTGCTATTGGACTACCACAAGAATTAATATATTTAGGATAACACTTTAATACCCGTCCGTATACAACAATTACTCCAACAAATGAAAACACATAATATAATTCCCGCTCTCCACTTTCGATATCTGTTACTCTGATATCTTCCTCAACTAAGTCAGAGAGCATACTTTGCCTATCACTTTTTTTTACATTTTTAACAATTCCATACTCTTTTAACTTTCTTATAATCTGCACTGTTTCATCAGCAGTGCATTCAAATATTTTTCTAAGTTCATCTTGAGTATACCGCTTCTGCTCTTTGACATATTTAGAAATCATCCAGTAACATTCCCTTCTCATTCTAATTCACTCAAATATTCTTTCTTGATTTTGTCTCGGATTTCTTTACAGAAAATATCTATGCCTCTTTTATCAAATTCCTCGCAAATCGTTGAATATTGGTTTCTTATATCCTCATCACAGCCTCCAAACAACATATGCCTTCTCTGCTTTGCTGCATCTTCAAATAAGTACATAATAATTTTACTCTTAAAAGTTTCTCTAAACGCATCTTCATTCTCTAAAATGCTTTTAGATACAAAAAATGGTCCCATAAGCTTGTCTTCATTTATCTTATAATCTCTAGAAGCAAGTGTTGTATTTATAGCCTTCCTAAGCTCATTCCAGTCAACTCTGTATGGCACCTGTGCTTTATCACACACTAAATATGTATCTTTAATCTTTTCTTCCTTATGGTTAATACCTATATATTCAAAGTTCCATCTTCTTTTAAATGCTGTATCCATTGGAAATACACCCTGATCAGCACTATTCATAGTTGACCAGATATACATATTATCTGGTATCTTTATTTCATCATACTGCTCTGGCCTTCCACCAAGTTCTTTTGCCAAATATGCCTTTATATCTTCAGAAGGTTTAACTTGATATTGGCTTGCATTTCTATCGTCGCGATCTAAAAGCTGAAATACCTCTCCAAATACAGCTGCAACATTTGCTCTATTAATTTCCTCTATAAGAAGCAGAAATGGTTTTACATCTTCCTTATTCTCCGACTGTCCATTTTCTATTGCCTTTACATATGTCCGCATAAATGGTCCAGGAACATACTCATATGATATTCCATTTTTTGTAGGTACTGGCTTATATGTTCCAACAAAATTAGCATATGAATAATCTGGATGGAATGTAACTCTTTCGTACTCTCCACCTTCTGAAATGAGATCCTTCTGCTCATCATTCAGCTTGAAACTTTTTCCTGTTCCTGGTGCTCCAAATACAATTCTATTGTGTGCATATACAGTCCCCGTATCCTTATTTTTGCGTGAACACCCTGTATAATAATCAGGTTCAATATATGGCTTAGATTCCATTTCTTCCTCCTCAGAGCCTTCATTCTCTATGCTCATTTCTTCCTGAATAGAATTTACTGCATCCTCTTTGCTTTCTCCAAATTTTACAGATGTTGGTATCATTACAGTAACTGCTCCAAGCACCCTGTCCATAAACTCTCTGTCAAAAATTTCTTTGAATTTTTCAAGCATTTCCGGAAATTTATCAAGTACTGCACGTATAACAGCAACAGCCTTTATCTTATCCAAAGTACTTAATGCCTGTGACGGATCTCTTGATAACTCCGGTCCTATATATGGAGCATCATATGCTTCTCTATAGCTTAAAAAATCTTCCCTTTTAAATGGCTTTTCAAAAACACAGTCAACTTCTATATCAAACTTAAAGTATTTTTCCTTACCATTATATCCAAAATCATAAGGTTCTCTAATTACATGTGCTACTCCTATAAACCCTGGAACCCAATCAACCTCTGATTTTCCTGTGTCTCCTCCCAATGTAACAAATACATGCTTTCCAATATTCAATTCCTCTTTCAGAGTATAAACGCCATCAACTGTTATATCTTTGTTGCCATTGAGAATGTTATGTACTGTATCTGGAAAACCACATTTCATAGATACAAATGTTGGTTCTTCATTCTCATATCCATGAATAATCTCCGCTACAGCTTTTTCCAATTGGTCTGCAGAATAATCCTTATACAGCTCAAACACTTCCTGATATGCATGTCCTCGTCTTTTTAAATCTCTATCATCACTCCAGCCTTTTCTTCCATTGTTAGGAAAATAAAAATCAAAAGCATCCTTTGCATGTTTATATGTTGTTTTCTTTGTTCCAAATCTCTTTTCTAACACTTCCCAATCATGCATTCTCTGCTTATATCTTGCATCTGTTTTAGGAAGCATAGCATAATACATACAGACTAACGCCTGTTTTTGCAAATCGTCTAAATTATCGATATTGATCTTCTGCTCCATATTGTTCTCTCCTTAATGCCAGAATTAGTACTCCAAAGTATATATGCCATCTTCATACTTTTTAAACAAAACCTTTGTTTTTCCATATTGATCTAACATTTGTTTCGTAATATATGTACCATCCGGCACTCCAAGTTTATGCCTTATCCATTCTCCTATTATCGCATTACTTTCTGGAGTTTCTAATGCCTTTCCCTTTGCTTGTGCCTGTCTCATATAAAAAGCATCATATTCCTTTGTTACAACCTTAAACACTGGATACATTCCATCAGCATTTACATCTGGGAAAAATCCATCTTTATGATCTGCCACATTATATGGAATATACGCCTGGTTTCTATTTCTCTTATAGCCATTTTTACGTATTCCCCAATTTACGCCAGAGCCATATCCAGTATCGCTGCCATCAGCTTTCAGTAAAGAAACTTCTAATGTATCTACCGGCTCAATAGTCTGAAAATTCTCCCAAGATAAATTTTCCATATTAGTATCCGCAACATCATCTTCCACATTTTTCTTGCTAGAAAATGAAACCTTATCTTTTATCTGCCCATCAAAGCAATTTATCGTATCAGGTAATAGACTGTTGAAGTAATGGTTTGCCTCTTTAGGATTACATGCATCCATACATTCTCTTCTTACAAAGAATGCATTCATAGTGTAATTAGCTGAACCATTAAAAGCCTCTATTGCCTTTCGCCCCCTGCACCATACATACACCTTGGAATGTACCTGTTTACCTTCCACAATATAATTGCATGATATCTGAGGCATTCCAGATACACTATTCAACCTTTTTATCAATGAGCATATCTTGTCATGTTTCTTTTGTGTCAGACCCGTGCCCTTTGTCATCCCAAGTATAATGTCCACTTTTATTCCAGACACATATTCTTTATTCCTGCCATCAAATAGTTTTATCAAATGACTTGATATTCTCTCAACATCAGTAAATGCTGTGACAATTTTCAAATGATTACATGCTTCGCCATCTTTTCTCGCTGGTATAAACAATATTTCTTCTTCAAAATTATCAGTATACATACCTTACTCCTTTATACTTGGTTCTACACTTTCGTAGTCAATTCCCGCAAATGTTCTTAAAATAGCTTCAAAGATAATTTTAGCTCCTTTTGCAGGTACCGCCATACCGATTTGTTTTCTAACAGACTCTTTAGACCCCTCAAAAATATAATTATCAGGAAATGTCTGTAATCTTGCCCTCTCTCTATTAGTCAATGCTCTTGGCTCCGAATAATGATACATATGCGTTCCACCACCACCAGAACCAGTTACTGTATATGCAGGTTTATCTGGATCTAACCTCTTATAAATCTGACTTATCTTTGCCCCTTTCACTTTAAGCTGCAATTCTTCTGGCAAATCCGCAGTAAACGCATTTTCTCCCGGTTTAATATATTTCAATCGTTTTACAACTATTTCGGATTGCTTTGTTAACTCGTTATTATAAGCTTCTTTTCCGATTGGAGGATTCTCTATTGCATTCTTACAAGTAACATCAACATTTTTATATGGTTTTGGACTAGGTATTTTAAATTCATATGGCAGATCCTCTCTAATACCAACAATTATTACCCTATGTCTTGCCTGCGGCACCCCATATTCCTCAAATTTATATAAATTAGGATATATTCTATATCCAGCATTCTTCAAATCTTCCTGTATCTTCTGAAATGCCTTTCCATCATTAGCACTCTTTAATCCACCAACATTTTCTGCCAAAAACCACAACGGCTTATATTTCTTTAATACCTTTACTCCATATGTGTATAACGGACCATATACACCATCAAATCCCTTTTGCTCACCTACAACAGAAAAATCATTGCATGGGAATCCAAAAGCCAATGCATCTATATCTCCAAGACTGTCAATATCAAGTTTTCTTACATCTCCACAAATAACACTCTCTCCATCATCTGGACAGATATTTCTCGTATATGTATTACATGTGTCTTTATCATAATCATTTGCCCATTTATGAATAATCTTATAATCCGAATCTTCAATCTTTGCTGTCGTTGCTCCTAACGCCAATCCACCAGGACCACAAAATAATTCTCCAAGTTTAAATTCTTTTACAATATTCTTCATCAAACTTTATCTCCATTTGCTAATATAAATTCTCTGTTAAATTCGACACCCAATACATCTGCAATATTATCTAAATCTTCTACTGTAAAACTTTCTCTTTTCATTTTCGAATTGAAACTTTGTGGCGATTTTCCCAGCCGCCTTGCCAATTCAGCTTCACTTACACCACATCTCACACACAATACTTTTATTTGTTCTGATATTGTCATGCACCAATCCTCCTGCTTACTATCTATTTTTATATTATAAATATTTTTTTTGATAATGTCAAAATAATTTTTAAGCATACAATACTCAATCAATCAATATTTTTCTATCTAATATATAACTGGAAGAGACAGAGAAATCATCTTTCTCTGCCCCTATTCCACATCTTATCTTCCGCCTTATCTTTACTGGCATCTCTATCAACACTCTCACCATAAATCCTCTGGAACTCCTCATAAAGCTCACCACCATCCAGCTTTATCCCCAGCCTTTTCATTACATCTGAGAACAGTCTTATGCTTCCACTCACATCTGCAATATCAAGCCCGAATATATCTGCCTTAACAGAATCACTGACATTCTCATAACCACCAAGCTCTGATATTCTCCTGACAATCCAGCCGGCTTTGTCCACAGGTTCATCTTCTCTAGTTTCCACAAATTCACTTTTATCTGTTACGTCAGTAATACTTTCGCCAACTCTTGCCACATTCGTATCAGATAGATTATGGATTTCCGAAATTCCTATGCCCTCTAAATCAATCTGCTGTTTTCTATCACTATCAGTTTGCTCGTTCTGTCCAAATTCTTCATTATAACTATTAGCAGGCTGATTCATCACTGTAACATCTGGCTTTGGCTCAACAACTACCATTTTCTCAACCGTCTCTTCCATCCCAGGTATCTCAACATCCCTGTCAGCAACAATCTCCTCATTCTCCGACACCGCATAATAAGCTGTATACAAATCTTCTTTCATAATACCATCAGCAAGCTGTATCTGCCTCTTAATTCCCCTTTTCTCCTGCTTCAGCTCGTCAAGTTCTTCCTGCACTTCAACATGCCATATCTGATACTCACGATACTGCTCCTCGTTCTTAATATTCCGTTTCCAGCTAGAACCTTCTCTGTATATCTCATGCTGTCTGTTCTCAATCTGCTGAATCTTTTCTTCCTGCTGACTTATGAAATCCACAAGCTCCACAGCACTTTTGATGTCATTATTCACAAGCAGCAGATATTCATCCTGTAACCGATGAAACCTCTTCAAATCCTCTGTATACTTTGCTCCACCAACTACAAAACGCTTCTGCTCTACAATCCTTAACCTATATAGCTTTACATAAAACTTCTTCTGGAATGGTGACAGCTTCACCCTGTGCAATCCCCTGATATCCGACGAATAAAAGTAAGGCTTTGCCATCCAAGGCATATCCACATAATGCCTTAACGTCTCCTCTGAAAACATCTCGTCCAGCTTTGCCAGTTTATGATAATACCGAAATCCCGGTGCCTGCACCTCCATCCACGCATCTTTCTTAAATACATATCCAAGTCTTTTCATCAGATATTTAAAATGCCCCACATTTCCGGCTGCATACGCACACATTTTTGCATCCCTGAGAATTATCTCTTTCATTGACATTTCTCTTTCCCACTTGTCCCTGCTGATATTTTTCGGATTCCTGCTATACTCTGCTGGCATTATGGAAAGTCCAAGTTCATCACAATATTTATTTGTAATAGGCTGGAGATGATTCCTCCAGTTGCCTTTCGGTGAATTGTATTTTTTGCCAGTTGTCATACTGACACAGTTCCAGATCAGATGCCCATGCATATGCTCCCTGTCAGTATGGACTGCATACACAGCCTCATAATCATCACCAAGTACGTCCTTTGCAAAATGTTCCAGCACATACATTGCCTGTTCTGCTGAAACCTTCTCCTCAGGTGAAAAAGATATAATCACATGATAGCCTTGCCTGTTACCTGTCTTATGAAATATATTCTTTGTTTCTACCATCTGCTCAAATGCTGTATCTGGCAGACAGTTGATACTGCCCACCAATACACATTCTTCTGTCTTGTCCGAATTCTGAATATAGTTCAATGCATTTTCCAAATGTGAAGCTGGATTTCTGCCTTTGGATTCCTTGATATTTAAGATCTTTGTAATCGCCATATTTCCAATACCTCCCCAAATGCTTTCTTTACATCATTCAGGCTGTCCTGCAGCCTGTCTATATCCCTAAAATAAATATCACCTTTTGTATTTGCAAGTTTTGCCATCTGTTTAATATTATTAGCAATACCTGCAACAATCCGTATTACTCTTGCCCTGTCATCTGGATAACTGTTATCAATGTTGCCTTCTGTCCTGATTAATTCTCTGATATATGCACTCATTGTCATTCCCGTTCTTTTGAGTGCAGTATTTAATATATCCATATCTTTCTCTGACAGTTTCACAGACACCTTGTAATCTTTCCTGTCAGACTTGTATCTTCTCTTTCCATCTGCCATGCGTTTCTCCCCTTTCGTAGTTTTCTAATGCTGTATCAAACCAATCTCTTTTTATCTGTACCATTGCTTTTCATCCTTTCTAAAAATTCTGCTTATAGGTTTTGCAAGATGCGGAAAAGGTCGGACCTTTTCCCGAAAAAATATAAACGCCATAAGCGTTTACATCTTTTTCGTCTTGGCAGGAGTTCCTGCACCCGATATATGATATGTGGTGGTTAAAGTTCCACCACAATTACTAATATGGTAGTTTTTATTTCACCACTTTGTGTAAAAACCACTGTATTTTGCCACCACAATATTATCGAGCCTAAATATTCATAATAAAAACCACCGCTTTGTTCCACCACATTTCAAAAGTGGTGGCACTTTCTGCCCCCACTTTCATGTTTTGACGGCACTTTTTGCCACCACTCTTTTTTCATCCCGATTTGAGCGGCGGCGCTTTTTGCCGTCACTTTGCCTTTTTGGTGGCGCTTTCTGCCACCACTTTTGCTTTTTGACGGCACTTTCCGCCCCCACTTTTTTAGAATACATTCTAGTGAAACTGCATTACCACATCTGCAAGAACAATCTCTTCAGCCATCATTCTTGCCTGTGTCCGTAGCTGTAGCTGTTCTGTGAAAGAACCAGGATTTTCCGGTTTATGCTTTTTCAGCCATGAATTTTCAATATCATCGAGTAGCTCATATGCTGTCTCATTTACCTCTGCAGCTCTTTCCTCAAGCTCTGCAAATCTGACAAGACTTCTGTATCTGACTGGATATTCATCCTTCATATACTTAATCCACATGCGCCCATACTTTCCTGCATCAATATCTGCCTGCTCTGTTCCTGCCTCAAGCACCGGATAAAAAATCCCATTTCTTTTCTCATATGGAATTCCGAGCTTTTCAAATGTCGTTTTACTCATTGTAGTTACCACCTTTCTCATCACCATCTAAAATATCAAGCACATGTCTTAACGGAACCAGAAACTCCTCAACATCCACATTTCTGTACGAGTCGTCAAGTGACTGCAGTTCTTCCAGAATGGTATCAAGATGAATCCTGACTTTTTTCGCAACCTTCATTCCTCCAACCACTCTAATTTCATGTTTCAACAGACATTGAATGATATAGTCCTGCTTTGAGAGACCACTCAAGGCAACCTTAACATTCAGCTCCTGTGCTTCCTCTGGTGACATACGAAATGCTACAACAACATTTCTCCATCTGTTCTTTGCATCCAGCCTTTTTTCGCTCATATAATATGCACTCCTTCCACATCAATATCATGATTATCATCCTGCCCTGTACTGTCCGATACTGACTATTTTCGCTTTGCCAGCATCCGCATTTTCTGCAGCATCAACTGCTTTTTCATCATCAGCAGGTATTTCAACAACTTTAACTGTTTTGTCCGCTTCATCAGCTTTAGCTGTGTCTCCCATATTCACTTCACCTGCATCTTCCGCTCCCATGACAACATCAAGATCAATCATAGGTTCTGCTTTATCCTGCTCTGGCTTATCAGCTTCCATATCAATATCATCATCCACTTCTTCGCAGTCATCAAAGCTGGCATTTACAGCATCCAATGTATCAGCCATTGCCACCTGCTTAGATGGGAACAAATGTGAATAACGATATGTGATATCAATGCTCTCATGTCCAACCCTGTCAGCTATCGCAACTGCGGAAAACCCGAGGTCAATCAGATGTGAAATGTGCGAATGCCTCAGATCATGGATTCGTATCTTCTTTACTCCTGCTGCTTCCGAACCTCTCTCCATTTCATGATGAAGAAAGCTCTTTGTCACCTGAAATATTCTGTCCGTCGGAGCCTGGTCATAAAGCATTGCAAAATATTCCTGCATCTCCTCCGCAAGAAAATTTGGAAGTTTAATCGTCCTGTTACTCTTTGCTGTTTTTGGAGAAGTAATATAATCCTGTCCCTGCAGTCTCTGATATGATTTGTTAATACGGACTGTATTCTTTTCAAAGTCAAAGTCTGCCATCGTAAGTGCAAGAAGCTCTCCCATTCGCATTCCTGTCCAGTACAGCATTTCAAATGCATAAAATGAAACCGGCTTATCAATAACTGCTTCCGAAAATTTCTTGTATTCCCCAGTTGTCCAAAAGAGCATTTCCTTGTATTCTTCTTTCCCCATATTTCCAGCCTGTCTTGCCGGATTTGATTTCAGATTATAAAACCTGCACGCATGGTTAAATATGGTACTCAACGTATTGTGCATTGTCTTCCTGTAAGTCTGCGAGTATGGCTTCCCTTCCGTATCCTTTAGGGCAAGCATTTCATTCTGCCATTTACGCACATCCGCAGGAGTTATTTCATTCACCTTAAGATTCTTGAAATATGGAAGTATCTTCTTTTCAACTATATTCTCCTTAGTCAGCCAAGTGTTCAACTTAACCCTCGGCTTAACATCCTCTGTATACAGCTTCCAGAACTCTCCAAATGTCATATCCAGATTATTCTCCTGCCGAATCTTATAGTTTCGTTCATAATCAAGAGCTTCCCGCTTCGTTGCAAAGCCCCTTTTCTTTATCTGTTTATTTTCCCCGGTCCAGTTCTTACAATAGAATTTGACGAACCAGGTGCCTGTCTTATTATCTTTATAAGCTGGCATATTCACCATCTCCTTTTCATTCCATACGCAAAAGCAGGTACATAAGCTTTACTAACTTTTGCACCTGCCCCAGCATTTTCTTTTTATCAGCCTGCATCACTCATACCATAAAATCGTTCTTCAAAGTACTTTCTGTTTACTCTTCCACGAATTGCAATATAACCTTTCTTTACCATTTCGTCATTCAGTTCCCGCATAAGCTTATATGCTGCTGATTTTGAAATCCCAAGAATTTCCATGATATCTTCCACTTTTAAAAACTTTTCGTTCATGTCTTTCACCACCTTTCCTTAATAAAATGTTGTTTTGGTGTTTTCCTGTATCAGTTCTGCTGATGTCACAACCAGCCTCATTACCTGAGATAATCTCCTGTAATACCGCCCGCTCCTGCTCGAGGTACTCGGTTCACTTGGGGGAGTGTCTACACTCGCTCGCTTCACATTTAATTCTATAAATGAATTTCATGCGAAGGTCATAGCAAGTGCCTGTTAGATTTCTGATACCGCTCATTCAGTTGTTATCAATACTGTATAGTATAGATAAATAAATTATGATTATTCTATATCCTGTGGTATTGAATTGTCAAGAACTTTTTCTAATGTTCTCGTATAGAAAAACTTCCCTTTTCATTTTTTTCGTGCTATACTATCTTTAACAATCCATTCAGGACTACCAGATGGAGGTAACTACACTATGACAATAGGTGAAAGAATAAAGAAAATACGGGTGTTCCGTAAAATGACAATGGATGATCTAGGCGGTGCTCTTGGCTTTGAAGGAAAAAATATGTCAGTCCGTATATCACAATACGAAACTGGTACACGTATTCCCGGTGAAGATATGATTCAAAAACTTGCCGCCGCTTTGCACTGCAATTACAAGGCTATCTCTGATTACAGTCTCGGTGCTGCTGAGGATATCATTGAAACACTTTTCTGGCTTGAAGAAAGTGCAGCTTCACTTCCAGCAAGAGGAAAAGGCACCAGATTTCCTGAGTACACTGCTCCCGGCAATCTGATTCACTTAACTACAATGACTCCGGCAAAGCCATCTGAAACAACCAGACCAACTTATAACGAAGATGATTATGACTGTGCAGGTGCACCTGTTGCATTAACTTTTGAATATGGATTGGTAAATGATTTTCTTTCGGAATGGTGTGAAATGAAAACGAAATTAAATAACGGAGAGATTTCTCCAAATGAATATTTTGAGTGGAAAATCACATGGCCGCATGGCAAATAGAAATAAGAATAGGAGAATTATTATGATACGTGATATGGAATTACTACTTAATACTGTATATGACGACGAAATCAAATCTTACTTACGCGAAGCTCTTAATTGCTATTCTGCAGAAGCTTATCGTGCTTGCGTAATAATGTCAATAATTGGAGGGATTCATGATTTACACAATAAACTCAAAATTTTGGCACCAAGTAATCATGACATTGCCGACCTTGAAAAAAAAGTATCCAATTCAAAAGAAAAACTAAATCCATACGAGAGACTTTTAGTTGATGGCTGTGCTAGATCAGACATAGATTTATTAACACCATCTGAGGCAAAAGAGATTAATAGATGTTTTGATATTCGTAATGACTGTGCTCATCCTAGTGATTATAATTGTACTGCTGAAACAGCACGTTATGTTTATTCTACTATCATTGATATTTTGGCTTCAAAACCAATCTTACTAGGGCAGCAATATATTACTACTATTTATAACAATATAATTTCTGATACCTTTTTTCCTAGAATTGACAAGACCGAAATACAATCTTTTGTCAACAAACAGCTTCAATCTTGTAGCAAACGAATTATTGCTCCACTTGCTCAAAAAATAGTTAAAGGAATTATGGAGGAATCATCCCATACAAATAACAACAAACTATTTTTTCTAGCAAATATGTCAACAGAACTCAATAATAATTTTGATAGAATCACTCAACCACTCTTATTGGACTCAAAATTTCATTCATCCATAATGATAATGCTATCATCCAATGTCAATACAATAAACGTTTTATCGGATGAAAATATCAAACGTATCTTGCATATATTTAAATCATATGTTAAAGAAGACCAAAACTATAATCAAACTATAATAGATGTTTTGCAAAACGCAAAACTTTCAGATGCATCATACAATAATAACATTGTCGAATTATTGAATTTCAGCTATGATAAAATGACAGATAATCAGATTGACTTATGGATAAAAATTGTTACTAATAACACTTATAATCAACAACGACTATCTCAAATAAAGTCAGATTATATCTCACATATTTTAGATAAAACAACTTTTTCAAGCCAAAGATTTCAAGAGATATTTATATTATGCAACAATAAAGATTTGTTTTCTTCATTAATCAAAAACATATCTGAAAAAGTTGCTGATTATGATTACACAATAAGTAACCCCGCTGTTTTGCAATTAAAGGAACTAAATGAAAATTTTATAACTTCTCTGTCAATTAAAGATGTAGACAATATCATATATAGTATCTTAGCAGGTAATCAAGGATATGGACGTGAGGTGGCTGCTTTACTTGATAGTATATATGACAAACCATTTTACAAACGTTATATTAATGAAACTGTTCCTAGTTTCAATTATGATGAATTATTAGAAATGGAAAGTTATAATTTAACTGATTATACATTATATAAATTTGTAACCATAATAACCCAAAACGCCCCTGATTTTGATAATCATTTTATATCACTTGCCAAAGATTATATTTCTAATAATTTTGATGATTATTATGCTACTATATTAACTAATACCATCAATAAGCTTGAAAATAGTGACTCTAAATCTTAGTACCAAAACAAAAAAAGAGAGCTCGCATCCCTTGATTTACAAGGCTTTGCGAGCTTTTGAAAATTATTCAAACTCTACAAAGACTAACGCTTTTTGTTTAGGAATTATTCTCTGTAATGTTTCTCGTTCTTTTGATTATTTGATATATCCATATTATCCTGCCTATACGAGCTAATGTTATCATTTTGTTATCGGCATTGATAACACCTACTCGATAACTGTGGATAATAACTATATGTAGCATGTCAAATTATAAGCTATTTTGCTTAGAGATTCAACACAAAACTGAAATTTTACTTTTCCTTATATTCATCTGGTATTGCTATTTGAAAT
>OOAK01000683.1_pt1 | contig 30183 bp, 27 predicted proteins | sample 1671811 | NCBI WGS metagenome assembly OOAK01 (sample SAMN06348195, study PRJEB24527) | human gut metagenome | biome: human gut; feature: ankylosing spondylitis patient; material: feces | host: Homo sapiens | place: China | collected 2015-10 | reverse complement strand
CGCGGGAAAAAACAGAAAAACCCCGCGGGGAAGGATGGAGAAACCCCGAGGAGAAGAGGACGGAACACCAACGCAAAGAAAAGGACGAAAAAACCAGAGGGAAAGGACAAACTCTCACGCAAAGGAAAACGGAAAAAACATAAGGGGGAATTCCGCAAAGGGAAGTCTTGTTGCCGGAAAGTCCCATAGCATTTTGTTGCGGGAAAATTCCGTGAGGCGGCAAGAAAACATTAAAAAAACTCCCCGGAATTTTCCGGGGAGTTTTTTGTTTTGGATATCGGCAAAGTTTTACTCGCAGTCGGCCAGTTCGACTTTGTTAAGCAGAAATTTCGGGGTTTTGCCCTGAAAAGAATTGTATTTTTTACATAAGGCCAGCGCTTCCGGATCCGGCGCGGCGTTTCTGAGCTGTTGTGCCGGCGCTGCCGGTTTGGCCGGACGAGCCTCTGCCGGCGCTGACATTTTGGCTTCCTGCTCTTTGTTTTTGTCGACTTTGATTTCTTCCGGCGCTTTTAAGATTTTGTCGAGAATGCTTTGGGTTTCTTTGGAGCGGCGGTTGGTGTAGACGATGTTTTGTTTGTCCGCCGGCATCATTTCCAACAGCTTTTCCATATTTTTGATTTGTTTGTTTTTTTTGATCAGGTTAATGTCGTCGACCACCAGAATGTTGATTTTGGACAAGTCAATCTGTCCTTCGTTGACCAGATCGACCAAAAGGTCGGGCGAACCGATGATGACGTCTCCCTCTTCTTCGCCGTCCGCGTCTTCTTCGGTTTCTTCATGAAAGCGGTTGAGCATGGCCAGACTGTCGGAAATCGTTACCGATTTTTGCGAATCGGAAGTCATGATCAGAATATTCAGCTTTTCCCTGCGGCTGATGATGTCGATCAGCGGCAGGACATAAGAAACGGTTTTGCCGCAGCCGCCGGGCGCGATGGTAAAAATGTCCTTGCCCTGCAAAATGGCGGGGATAACGTCTACCTGTACGGTAGTCGGCTTTTCAATGCCGCATTCGTTGATCGCCTTTACCGTTTTTTCGCTTAAGCCCAAATCGAGAAAATTCATTTTATTTATCCGTTTTAAAAAAATTAACCTTGTCCGTATTATCTATTTTTTGCTTTAAGAGTCAACCTTATAATGCCGCAAAAAAAACAGGCTGCGGAATGTCCGCGGCCTGTAAAAGCGCGTCGTTTAAATTTAAACGCGGCCGTAAACGTCTTCCAGACGGACGATGTCGTTTTCATCCAGGTTATCGCCGGCCTGAACTTCGATAAATTCGACGTCGCTGTCGGTGGCGTTTTCGATCCGGTGTTTGGTTTCGACCGGAATGAAAACGTGTTCGTCGGTCTTTTTGGTCAAAACTTCGTCGCCCAAGGTAACCAGTGCGGTGCCTTTGACAATGATCCAGTGTTCGGCCCGGTGGTGGTGCAGCTGAAGCGAAAGTTTTGATCCCGGCGTTACTTTGATTCTTTTGACACAGAAAGTTTCACCGCAGTCAATGACTTCCCAGGTGCCCCAGGGGCGGGTGTCTTTTTGTCCGCGTACGTAATTGTTTGCCATTTCGTTTAATCCTTAAATTATACAATAAAAAATTATACCTGTCGGAAGGGTAAGGCAATCGGGCTTAAGAGTCAACCGTTATCTTGCCCGGGCACAAAATGCCCCGGCGCGTGATTTTAGGCTTGATGAAAACGCGGATAAAGCATATAAATAACCATGATATTTTTTTGCTGAATGGAAAGTGTTATGCAGTCACCGGCTATCAAACAGGCTCTCGGCATCCTCAAACAACTGCGGCAGATTATGGAAACGCCGGAAAGCGTTCCCGATAAGCTCTCCCGCATCCTTCAAACCATTGCCGCCAAAATGCAGGCGGACGCGGCCGCCTGTTACGTGGGCGTTGACGACAATTATCTGGAGCTTTTTGCCTCATACGGTTTCAAACAGGCTTCGTCCCACCGTCTGCGCCTGCGCTATAACGAAGGCATGGCCGGCGAGGTGGCGGAAAGCAAAAGGTCGCTTGTAATCAACAACATCTGGATGTATCCGAAGTTCGTTTCCAAGCCGGAACTGCTGGAGGAAAAGGATTTTAACTCGTTTATCGGGGTGCCGGTACTGCAGTGGAACCGCACCGTCGGCGTGCTGGCGCTTTATAACGCGGCGGAAGTGAGCCGTTCGGAAATTGACCTTGAGCTGCTTGAAACGATTGCGATGGTGCTGGCGGAAATCCTTTCTTCCGAGGAAATGACGCGTTACAAAAAGTCGCTGATCAAAGCGCGGGGGCTGTCAACCAAAGAACGCATCAAGGGGCTGAGCTTAAACAAAGGGTATGGCATCGGGACCGCCGTCGTGCACCGACGTCGTCAGTCGGTGACCAACATTTTTGCCGAAGACCGGGAAAAGGAACTGCGGCGGTTGGAAATCGCCCATCATCAGATGAACGAGGATCTGGACGCCAAGTTCAATTCCACCAAGCTCGGGCTCGGAGAACACGTCGATATTCTGGACGCTTACCGGATGTTTGCCAAAGACAAGGGCTGGTACGGCAAAATCGCCGACAACGTCAAGGGCGGCCTGGCCGCGGAGGCGGCGGTCGAACGCGCTTACGAAGACATGTGGAACCGGTTGTCCGCCAGTACCGACAGCTATATGCGCGAGCGTCTGCACGATCTGCGGGACGTGGCCGACCGGCTGCAGTCCTATCTCAGCGGCGATTACAACCGGATGCCGGAAAGCGGGGCAAAGGACATCGTCATCGTGGCGCAGACAATGGGGCCGGCGGAACTGATGGATTATGACTACAGCCGGATCCGCGGGCTGATTCTTGAAGACGGAACGCCGACCATGCATGTGGCGATCGTCGCCAAAGCCTTAAACATTCCGGTGCTGGCGAAGATCAAGGGAATTTTTGCCGAAATTCAGAGCGGGCAGACGGTGGCGCTTGACGGCAACGAAGGTTTTGTTTATGTCAATCCGTCGCCCCAGGTCGAGGCCGACTTCCGCAAGCGAATCGCCGAACGGGAAGAATTGCAGAAAAAACTGGCGGCTCTCCGCAGTCTGCCGGCAAAGACGCTGAACGGGGTCGATGTCGGGCTTTACGTCAATGTCGGGCTGCCGATGGATTTTGACTATATCGAAACCACCAACTGCGACGGGGTGGGCCTTTACCGTACGGAGATTCCCTTTATGACTTCCGACGCCATGCCCGACGTCGAAAAACAGGTGTCTTATTATAAGAACCTGATGGACCGCTGCGGCGACAAAAAAGTGATTTTCCGCAGTCTGGACGTGGGGTCGGACAAGCTTTTGCCCTACTGGGCCTATGCCGGAGAAGCCAACCCGGCGATCGGCTGGCGTTCGATCCGGATCACGCTTGACCGACGGGCGATCCTGCGCAAACAGATCCGCGCCTTTTTGCTTTCGGCGGCGGGCAAGGAACTGAACGTGATGTTTCCGATGATTTCCGATCTGGCGGAATTTGAAGACGCCAAGGAAACGCTGATGATTGAGCTGGAAAAAGACAAAAGCCACGGCTTTCCGGTGCCCAAAAAAGTCAATGTCGGGCTGATGGTTGAGGTGCCGTCGGTGATTTTCCAGCTGGACGACATTTTGCAAAGAGCCGATTTCGTTTCGGTCGGAACCAATGACCTGGCGCAGTTTATATTTGCCTGCGACCGCGGCAATCCGAAGCTGTCCGAACGTTACGACGTGCTTTCGGCGCCGTTTTTGAACGTGATGAAAACGATCGTCGACAAGGCGGACGCAGCCGGTGTTTACTGTTCCGTCTGCGGCGAAATGGCGAGTAATCCGATCGAAGCGCTGGCGCTGATCGGACTCGGTTACCGCAACCTTTCAAGCAACGGCGCCTCTTTCGGCCGGATTAAGAGCATGGTGCGTTCGGTCAATACCGAAGAAATCGCCGACTATATGCGGCTGCTGCTGAAATCGACCAAAAATACCCTGCGTCCGCAATTAATTGCGTATGCTTATGATCACGGTATTGAAATTTATTAAAAAGTGTGGTTGAATGAGGCGAATTTGAAAAAACATGCGCAAAAAACATCATCAGGGGACAAGATCGTGATAAAAGAAGCCGAAGCCGAGAGAAAAAAACAGAATGCCGCCGGGAGCGGAGCCGCAGCCGGAACAATGATGCCAGAACCGGCCGAGGATACGGACAGAATCGGCAACCTGCTGTGTCACGAACGGTTGAAAAAAGGGCTTGAACTGGAAGACATTTCACAGGTGCTTTGCATCCGCCGCGTATATCTGGAGGCGATTGAAAGCGGTAATTATGTCGAACTGCCGCCGCTGCCTTATTCCGCCGGCTTTGTCAATTCCTATGCCAAGTATCTGGGGTTGAACAATACGCGCATTACCCAGCTGTTCCGCGAAGAGTTGAACGACGGCGCCAGGGAAAAGCGGATATTTATGACCGAAGACCTGTCGGCGGAAGCCGGCCTGCCTGACAAACGTTATATTATCGGAGGTATTGCCGCTCTCTTTCTGATCGGCGGATTGTGGTCGTTATGGCATCGTTCCGGTGATGAGAACGCGCCAACGGAGAGAATCGTGAGCGAAACGGCGGCGGATGCCGCGGCGGGAGAAATCGAATATTTTTCTCCGTCGACGGACGAGGCGGAAGCCGTACAGTCGGGCGCGGTGCCGGAAACGATTGCGCAGCCGGCGGAACAGGAAGCCGAGGCGGCCGTTGAAGAACGTCCGGTTGAGCAAGTCGTAATGAAGGAAGAAAGTTTTATCGAACCGCAGGTCAGACATGTTGCGGAAGAAGCGGCCGGTTCGGCGGCCGAGAATGCGGCGGCGGAAACCGTAAAGCCGGCAGCGGCGGAAATGCAGACGGAAAAGGCGGCGGCTTCGGTTGAAATCAAAATCAGCAAGGAAGACACCTGGATTGAAGTTCGGGACAATAAGAAAGTTTATTTCAACAAAGTCATGCGGCCGGGCGAAAGCTACCGGGTGCCGGAAGGCAAAGGGATGATTTTGTCGGCCGGCAAATACAACGGCGTCGAGGTTTACGTCAACGGACGGCTGACGCCGGTCATTCAGCCGAACAAAAAAATGAACATTGCGCTTGATCCGTTTGTGGAAGCGGCGGAACATTAGCCGACAGGTGAAATTTAATCGGAAAATAGCAGGCGGGGTCTTGCTATTTTCTTTGCGTTTAAGGGAGAGAAAATTATGGCGAAATTGCAGTGTGTGCGCGGTACTTACGATTTGTACGGCGCGGCGAAAAGAAAAACCAAGCAGGTAGTGAGAACCGGCGAGGAAGTGGTGGAAAAATACGGGTTTGAAGAAATAGAAACCCCGATTTTCGAGTTTACCGAAGTGTTTGCCCGCAACCTCGGCGATACCAGCGACATCGTTACCAAGGAAATGTACTGTTTTGAAGACCGCGGCGGCGAAAGCCTTACGCTTCGGCCGGAAGGCACCGCCGGAGTGGTTCGCGCGTTTGTTTCCAACGGCATGCAGCAAAATCTGCCGGTCAAGTTTTATTATCACGGCCAGATGTTTCGTTACGAGCGGCCGCAGAAAGGCCGTCAGCGTCAGTTTACCCAGTTCGGGGTGGAACTGCTCGGCGCCGATACGCCGCAAGCGGATATTGAAGTGATTGCCATGGCTTACGAATTTTTGGAAAAACTGGGGCTGTCCGGTCAGGTGACGGTGGAGGTCAATTCGCTGGGCGATGCGGAAAGCCGCAATGCCTACCGGGAAAAGCTGGTGGCTTATCTGAAGGAACATTTTGACGAACTGTCTGCCGACAGCAAGAACCGTCTGGAAAGAAATCCGCTGCGGGTGCTTGATTCCAAGGAGGAATGCGACAAGGCGGTGGTGGAAAAGGCGCCGCTTTATGCCGACAGCCTGAACGAAAAGTCGAAGGCTTTTTTTGCCAAGGTGCTGGACGGGCTGGACCGACTGGGAATCAAATACCGGGTTAACAACCGGCTGGTGCGCGGGCTGGACTATTATTCGCACACCGTGTTTGAACTGGTAACGGACAAGCTCGGCGCGCAGGGAACGGTTTTGGCCGGCGGCCGTTATGACGGTCTGGTCGAACAGATGGGCGGCGGTGCGGTGGCCGGCATCGGCTGGGCCTGCGGAGTAGAGCGGCTGGCCATGCTGCTTGACGAAGAACCGGCGGTTGAAAGACCGGTAGCGGTGATTCCGGTCGGTGAGGAAGCCGAAGACAAAGCGCTGGAGATTGCCCACCGGCTGCGTCTGGCCGGGCTGAAAACCGAGCAGGGATACGGCGGCAACCTGAAAAAGCGGATGATCAGAGCCGACAAGGCCAATGCCCGCAAGGCCGTGATTATCGGATCCGAGGAACTGGCAAGAAACGAAGTGACGGTCAAGGATCTGGACAGCGGGGAACAGAAGAACGTTGCGTTGGATCAATTAATCGAGGAAGTGAAATAAATGAGTTTTGCCGAAAATTTAGCAAACGTCGTCAACCGTTACGACGAGATTTCGTCGCTTTTGTCGTCGCCGGACGTAACGCCGGAAAACCTGGTGAAGATGAACAAGGAACTGGCCGAACTGGGGCCGGTGGTCGAAGCCGTCAACCATTACCGCAAAGCGGAAAAAGACCTGAACGATGCCAAGGCAATGATGGAAGATGCCGGTATGGACAAGGAAATGCGGGAAATGGCGGAAGCCGAATATTATGAGCTGAAGGAAAAACTGCCGGAGCTGGAAAAAGAAATTAAGATTCTGCTGCTGCCGAAAGACGAGGAAGACGAGAAAAACGCCATTCTGGAAGTGCGTGCCGGAACCGGCGGTGACGAGGCCGCTCTGTTTGCCGCGGTTTTGTTCGAGATGTACCAGCGTTATGCGCAGAAACAGGGGTGGCGTTTTGAAATTCTTGATGCTGACGAAAACGGTTTGGGCGGTTATAAAGAGGCGTCGGCCAAAATTACCGGCAAGGATGTTTTTTCCAAACTGAAGTTTGAATCGGGAGCGCACCGCGTGCAGCGCGTTCCGGTTACCGAATCGCAGGGACGGGTGCATACGTCCGCGGCGACGGTGGCGGTGCTGCCGGAAATTGAGGAAGTGGACATGTACATCAATCCGGCCGATCTGAAAATCGACGTGTACCGCGCGTCGGGTGCCGGCGGCCAGCATGTTAACCGAACCGAATCGGCGGTGCGGATTACTCATATTCCGACCGGTATCGTGGTGCAGTGCCAGGACGACCGTTCTCAGTTCAAAAACAAGGAAAAAGCGATGAACCACCTGCGCGCCAAGCTTTATGACCAGCAGAAATCGGCCATTGACGCCGAATATTCGGAACGGCGCAAGCTGCAGGTCGGCAGCGGTGACCGTTCGGAGCGCATCCGTACCTACAACTATCCGCAGGGACGGGTGACCGACCATCGTATTAACCTCACCTTGTATAAGCTGGACGATATTGTTTCCGGCGACGCGCTGGGAGAAATCATCGACGCTCTGATTGCCGAAGATCAGGCACGGCGGCTGAGCGAGCTGGAATAAGAATCTGCGGAAGCGTTACTATTTTTTAAAGAAAAAGGCGTTATTGTATTGGAAACGGAGAAAATAAAATGAAAAAAATTGCAGTTATTGGTGTGACCGAAAGCGTCGGAAGAGAGATTTTGGCTTTTTTGGCAGACGGCGGTTACCGGCCGTCGGACACGGCGGCTTTGGAAACCAAGGTGCCGCTCGGTACTCAGGTGTCTTTCGGCGAGGAAGAAGACATTGACGTCGGCAATTTGGAAGATTTTGACTTTGCCGAGGCGGAAATTGCAATTTTTGCCGCATCGGAGGAAATTTCCCGCCGTTATGCCGCCAGGGCGGCGGCCAAAGGCTGTAAAGTAATTGATTGCAGCGGCGCCTTTTTTGCCGATGCGGAAGTGCCGATGATCGTGGCCGGAGTTAACGATGACAGATTGTCGGCGGCGGCCAAAAACATCGTCGGCGTACCGTCAGCTGCGGTGGCTCAGATTCTTCTGCCGCTGAAGGCTGCGGATGAGGCGTACGGAATCAAACGGCTGATCGTTTCCACCTATACTTCGACTTCGGTTTACGGTAAGGAGGGGATGGACGAATTGTTTAACCAGACCCGGAAAATCTTTATGAACGAAAGCCTGGCGGACAACCAGAAGGTTTTTGAAAAGCAGATTGCCTTTAACGTTATTCCGCAGGTGGAAGAGTTTATCGGCGAAGAAACCAGACTGGAGTGGCAGATCAATGCCGAAACCAAAAAGGTTTTGGGACGCGACGTGAAGGTACATGCCAACTGTGCCTTTATTCCCGCCTTTATCGGCAACGCCGTTTACGTCAATGCGGAATGCGAAAAGGAAGTTGACGTTGACGAAGTGCGGAAGCTGATGAAACAGACGGAAGGCGTGATCGTGTTTGACAAGAACGTCAAGGGCGGTTACGTGACCTTAAACGACGTGCAGGGCGAAATTGAGGTTTACGTCAGCCGGCTGCGGCAGGACGCTTCGGTCGAAAACGGCTTCAGCTTCTGGTCGGCGGCGGACAACCTGCGTTTCGGGGTGGCCGGCAACGCTTATAAAATCATGCGGAAATGGCTGGGGATGAGTTAGGTTCCGGCCGGTAAATTTCAGACGGGAGGCAAAAATGAAAAATTGGCGTTTGTGGGGATGTTTGCTGTTGTGGTGTTTTGCGCTTGCGGGCTGGTGCGCGGCCGACGCGGCTTATGCAGCGGAAAAAAAATCTCCGGCTGTCGAAAACGCCGATTTTGCTTCCCTGACAAAAGAACTGAACGGCATTGAAGAGGTTTTAAAATCGGGAAAGGTTGACAATGCGGCCATCAGCCGGTATGTGTCGTTTCTGGGAGACCTTCGTTCCCGTCTGCTGGAAACGCAAAACCGGCTCAATTCCGGCCTGAAAAGCATCAACCGGCGGATAGAGTCTTTGGGCGAGGCGCCGAAGGAAGGCGAGGAAGAACTGCCGGTTATTGCCGAAAAAAGAAAAGAATACAATGAAGAGGCGGTGTTTCAAAAAGGGCGGATTGCCGAAAACGATCTGCTGATCAACCGGGTGGACGAGCTGACGGCGCTGATCGTTATTGTCCGCAACAAGGTTTTGTTCGGCAATTTGTTCGTCTATCAGGATCCGATGATTTATCCCAGCAACCTGCTGAAGGCGACCGGGCAGTTTCTGGATTTTTGCTTTAATATAATCAAGTCGCCGGTCGATTGGTACCGGGATCTGACTACGGAACAGAAAAACACCGTGGATTCAAACGTCTTTACCGTGATTCTGGCAATCGGCGCGACGCTTGCTGTCGGTTATATGCTGCGGCGGCTGATTATCCGCCACCTCGGCTATAAGCAGAATCTGACTGCGCCGCCGCCGTATTTTACCAAAGTGATGGCCGCCTTTTTCGTGGCGTGCGCATACGGGGTTATTCCGGCAGTGCTGCTCGGCAGTTTTCTGGTCTGGGTTATTCATACCAAAATTCTGACTATCGGCTTTTTCGGCATTGCCCTTTCCAGCGCGTTGTATTACGTGCTTTACATTTTTCTGGCCAATGCGGTGGTGCGCGTGGTTTTTGCCCCTTATAACGGCATGTGGCGGCTGGTCAACATGGACGATGCCAAGGCCAAAAGGCTGGCGGCGGCTTTTTATTTCAGTTTTTTCGTGGTTGGTGTCAGCAGTATGCTGCTGCATATTGCCGGCGAGGCAAACTATACGGTTGAGCTGATTTACTATCTGTCTTTGATCAACAGCGCCGTCAAGGCTTTTTGCGTGGTATTGGTGGTCAAGCGCTTTTTCTGGGAAGAAGACGCGGTTTGCGAACTGACGGAAGAGGGGGCTGACGACGAAGATTTCGTCGATGCCAAAACCCGGACGGCGTTTCGAGTTATTTTTCTCACTTCCGTTTTGGCGGCGGCGGTTGTCGGCATTTCCGTATTCGGTTATCCGCGGCTTTCCGAATTTATTATCAACCGTTTTCTGCTTTCGATGCTGGTCATCGGCGTGTTTGTCATTCTCAGAAAGTCGGTATTCGAGTTGCTGAAGCGCATTTTGCTGTTCAACTTCTGGGTAAAAAAACTGCGGGTGCGCCGGCAGCTGATAGAAAAACTCGATTTTTGGCTCGGCGTGGTCGTCAATCCGGTTTTCGGCATATTGACGGTTCTGGCGCTGCTTTCGCTGTGGGGCGTGTCGACGGATCTGCTGCTGCAAAGCATTTGGAAAATTCTGTTCGGTTTTAAGGTCGGCGGGGTTGAAATTTCGCTGCTTTCGATTTTGCTCGGCATCGGCGTCTTTTTCGCCTGTCTCAGTCTGATCAAAATTTTGCGCCGGAAGCTGTTTGACAACATTTTGTCGCATGTGGAAATGGACGACGGCATCCGTCATTCGCTGGCATCGGGTTTCGGTTTTGTCGGTTTCGTGCTGGCGACGTTTCTGGCGATTGCGGTGATGGGCGGGGATTTAAGCAACGTTGCCCTGGTTGCCGGTGCTCTTTCCGTCGGTATCGGTCTTGGTTTGCAAAACATCGTTAACAACTTTGTTTCCGGCATTATTCTTTTGTTTGAACGGCCGGTTAAGGTCGGCGACTGGGTTATCATCAACGGTGAGGAAGGGCGGATCAAGCAGATCAACATCCGTTCGACCGAGGTGGAGACGTTCAAAAAATCAAGCGTCATTATTCCCAACGCAACGCTGCTTTCAACCTCAGTTACCAACCTGACCCACAGCAACAACTGGTCGCGGCAGTCGGTGACGGTCGGAGTGGCTTACGGTACCGATCCGAAAAAAGTGAGCGACATTTTGCTTGAATGCGCGAAAGCCAACAAGAAAGTTCTCAAAAATCCGGCGCCTTACGTTTTGTTCCAGAATTTCGGCGCCAGCAGCCTTGATTTTGAACTGCGCTGCTATACCAGCGATATTTGGAGCGGGTGGTCGATCCCGAGCGAACTGCGTTTTGAAATAGACCGCCGCTTCCGCGAGGAAGGAATCGAGATTCCGTTTAATCAGCTGGTTGTTCACCGCGGCGGAGAAATCAGCGAAGAGGCGCAAACCCAATTCTATGCCCGTCGCAGCGGCGCGATGAAAAAAGAGGCGGCGGCAGGGAAAGAAAAGGAAGAACGGCCGGCAGAGAAAGGCAATGCGAAAGAAGGCCGTCCGGCAGAAAAAAAGGATGGAAAAAATGCGAATTAGCGATTTAAAGGGCAAAAAAATTGCCGTATGGGGGCTGGGAACCGAAGGTGTTCAGGCGGTGCGTTATCTGACGGCAAAGGAAATAACCGACAAAATCGTCCTTTTTAACGATACGGAAGCGGAAAAGCCGGAATGCTGCCGGCCGTTTGAGTTAATTTGCGGAGAAAAAATTGCCGCTTCTCTCGACCGGGCGGAAGTGATCATTCGTTCGCCCGGAGTGAGCATTTACCGGGAAGAACTGGCGGAAGCCAGACGGCGCGGGATCGTCGTCACTTCGGTAACCGATCTGTGCTTAAACGAGTTTTTGTCCCGGCCGGGCTGCCGGGTAATCGGCGTCAGCGGGTCCAAGGGCAAAAGCACCAGCGTGAGCGTGCTGGCTTATATCTTGCGCGAAACCGGACACAAGGCTGCCCTGGGCGGCAATATCGGCCGGCCGATGATTGAGCTTTTGGACGACGATTACGAATTTGTGGTTGAAGAGTTTTCCAGCTATCAGGCTTCGGATCTGACGGTTTCGCCGCAGATTGCCATGTTCACCAATTTGTATTACGTACATACGGACTGGCACCGCGGACATGAAAACTATTGCCGTGACAAGATACATCTGATTGCCAACCAGAAACCGGGCGACGTTTATTTTGCCAACCGCCGCAATCCGCAGCTGGTCGAATATACGCGGCCTTATGCCGAAAACCGCCGCTGGTACAATGAGGCGGAAGTTTTTCATGCCGAAGACGGCGTTTTGTACCGGGGAAAGGAAAAACTGGCGGATATCAGGGAACTGAAGCTGAGCGGAAAGCATAACATGGACAATCTGGCCGGCGTATTTTCGGTGCTTGAATATCTGGGAATTGACGTCAGACGGGCGGCGGAGATTTTGAAAGATTTTGAGCCGCTGCCGCACCGTTTGCAAAAAGTGGCGGAAAAAGAAGGCGTCGTTTTCATCAACGACAGCATTTCCACCGCGCCGGAAGCGGCCATCGGCGCCATGGGCAGTTTTAACGGCAATCTGATTCTGATTTCCGGCGGGCAGGACAACGAGCAGGATTATAGCGACTATGCGGAAACGGTAGAAAACAACGAGCGGGTAAAAGCGGTAATCACTCTGTATCAGACCGGTCCGAAAATTGCCGGCGTTTTGCGGGAGTTTGTCCGCCGGCCGGGATTTGAAAACATTGAGGCCAAAACGCTGGAAGAAGCGGTACAAACGGCTTTTGACAAGTTGAAAAGCCTTGGCGGCGGAACGGTTTTGTTTTCGCCGACCAGTCCCAGTTTCGGTTTTTATAAGAATTTTATCGAGCGCGGCAATCATTTTATAAAAATTGTGCAGTCTTTGTAAAAATAAGACTTGTATTTAATTAAATATTATTATAACTTATGCCCTGACGCCAACTTAGCTCAGCTGGTAGAGCAACGCATTCGTAATGCGTGGGTCGAGTGTTCGAATCACTTAGTTGGCACCAGTTTCAAACCCTAGGATTCCCTGGGGTTTTTTCTTTTTGGGGCGGATTTTTTCCGTATTGTAAAAATGTTGGTTAATGGTAAAAATGCGGCTCTTTTACATTAAAGTTGTACATTTTTGTGAAGTGGTTATATTTCCGCACCGTGTTTGAAAAAGCGGTTGTGCAAAAGTTGCTTGACATTTGTCCGAAAATGTGTAACATAATATGTATTATGGATAAGTTTCATTTGTCCATAAACTGTAAACCGCCGTTCGGCGGTTTTTTTGTTTGAAAGGGTTGGACCGGGGACAAACCGGTCTGACTGTTTTTTTAGAGGTAACCATGACAGAAAAAAACGTAATATTGGATATAAGCACACAGCGGCGGGCCGAGCTGGAAGTGCTGTTTCAGGAAGAGGTGCAGTTGGATATCAACGTACCTCTTTTTTATATTAAATCGGGCGAAGAGGATATAAACAACTATGTTGAGCGAACGGCAAAACCGGCGATTGACGCCTATGTCGAAGAAAAGAACGGGGCGCTTGAACAGGCTGCCCGGGACGGAGTTGAAGCGATTGGCGAGGCGCAGGAGGAGGCAAAGTCCGGGCTGGAGGTGTATGTGGACGGAACCGTTAAGCCGGTGATTGACACATATGCCGAAACAGCGGTCAAACCGGAACTGCAGTCTTTTGCCGACGAACTTAAAGAAGCTTTTGACACCAATGCGACGGAAAAAACGGCAGCGGTCAATGCTCTGGCGGAACAGGCGTCGGCTTCGGCGTCGTCGGCCGCGTCATCTTCGTCCGCAGCCCAAACGGCGGCTTCGGCAGCGGCAAATTCCGCAAACGAAGCGCTGAAGTCTGCCGACAATGCCGCGGCGGCAGCAAGTAATGCGGCGGATTATGCGTCGCAGGCGGAGGACAGTGCCGGTGCGGCAAAAACTTCCGAAACAAATGCCGAAAGTTCGGAAACGGCGGCGTCCGGTTCGGCAGAGACGGCCGCATCTTCGGCAGCTTCGGCTTCGGAATCGAAGGAAGCGGCGGCCGCGTCGGCAACGGCGGCTTCGGGATCGGCGGCAAGTGCGGAAGCTTTCAAGACTGCTGCGGAATCGGCCGCGACTGTCGCAAATGAAAAAGCGGCGGCGGTCTCCGAATCGGCTTTGGCGGCGGCGGAAAGCGCAACGGCAGCGGCGTCGGCGGCGGACACGGCCGAAGCATGGGCCGTCGGCAGTATAGAAGAGCGGCCGGAAGGATCGGCAAAGTACTGGGCGGAAAAAATAAATCCGGACAACCTGGCCGATGTTGACCTGAGCAATCTGTCGTCGGCCGGCAACGCGAAACTTCCGCTGCCGTGGAGCAGTTTTCAGGCCAGGAACATGTTGGCAAACGGTTCAATTGCCAAGGATCAGGTCAGGACGTTCACTCTTAATTATTTAACCAATGATCGTTTGTACGAAGTGATCGGCAGCGTGTTTTTTACGTCAAACGGCGTTGTTACGATTCGGTGCAGTTCAAATCCTGTGATTGCTGACGCGATGGTATCTAACCCGGTTGCAGGAACTTTTATTGCGACCGACAGTTCACGCGGAGCCGGTACGTTCACCGCTTTGGTGAAAAACAAGACGATCCGTTTTTCAAATACCGGCAGCGTAACGGCAACCGGGGTTTACATCAATGTTGCCGCATTCAGGGAAGTAGGAGATTAGAAAAATGTTTTACGCTTTTATAGAAGACAACAAACTGGTCGGCGCCGGCGAGTGCCGCCAATTGACGGAAGGCGTCGACAATGTGGAAATTTCGGAAGAAGTGTTCAGAAACATTGAGCGCTATGTATGGAACGGAACGGCTTTGGCCGAAGATCCGGATTTTGAAGTTAAGCGCCGGTCTGCCGAAGTGCGGGCAGAACGGGACGAACTGCTGCTTGTGACCGACAGATATATGCTGGCCGATTTTCCGGTTGCGGAAGATGAGCGGGAACTGTACCGGCAGTATCGTCAGTATTTGCGGGATATTCCGGAAACGCCGGGGTTTCCGGATACGGAAATAATGGATTTTGCCGCCTGGCGGGAACAATCGTGACGGTTGGGCGTGCGAACCGGCGGCAGACGTTTTCGTCTGCCGCACCGACTCCGGGAAAAAAGGACATGCGGTATTGATTTGACGGACGCTTTATTTTATAGTGAAGCCGGTAAAATTTGAAAGAGGAGCGTGTTTTGGCAAAGGATTTTTATATTTTCCGCCACGGCGAAACGGAATTGAACCGTCGGCGGAGATGGCAGGGGTCGGGAACGGATTATGACCTGACGGAAGACGGCGTGTCGCAGGCCGAAGAACTGTCGGCAAAGCTGGCCGGCAAGGGGATTGAAGTTATTTATTCCAGTCCTTTGCTCCGGGCCCGACATACGGCGGAGATCGCCGCCCGGATGCTGAAGGTGCCGGTGAAAACGGAGGCTGATTTGCGGGAATGTTTTTACGGCGAAGCGGAAGGGCGTCCGATTGCCGAGCTGCAAAAGGAAATGCCGGAAATTGTCAACAACTGGAGCCGTCCCGGCGGCGACCTACGCTTTCCCGGCGGCGAAAGCCGGCAGGAAGCTTTGGAACGGGTGCTGGCCGTTTTGCGCCGACTGGAAGGCGAAAGTTTTCGGACGGCGGGCGTGGCCGTTCACGGCGGCACCATGGCGGCGATGCTCAATCATTTCGGTTATAAGTTTGACAAAATACCAAACTGCGCCGTTTTTCGGCTGCATTTTGAAAACGGTGAGGGGACGGTCGAGGGAAACCTTTTTTAGACCGGTGCGAAACAAGAGGGAATAAACCGACACCTGCCGGCCGGCGGGTGTTTTGAAATGCAGAAATAAAAACCGGCGCTAATACTCAATGCGGTCGGGCTTGTCTTTCCATTCACGCATGATTTCGGCGGCTTCCCTGAGGTTGATGCGATGCAGCTCAAGCGGGTCGTCGTCATAAAAGACGCGATCGCGAAAGCCGATGTTTTCCGCGTCGAAACGGTCGGCGGCAAAATACACTTCGGCGATGTTGGCCCATTTGCAGGCGTTAAGGCACATCGGGCAGGGTTCGCACGAAGTGTAGAGAATGCATCCGCTCAAATCGAAGGTGCCGAGGTTGCGGCAGGCGTTGCGGATGGCGATGATTTCGCCGTGTGCCGTCGGATCGTTGTCAGGTGCGACCCGGTTATGGCCTTCGCCGACGATTTTGCCTTCGGCGTCAACGATGACGCAGCCGAACGGCGAACTGCCGCTGTCAATTGACTGTTTGCTCAGTTCAATGGCTTTTCTCAGATTTTTTTCGTGATCTATCATTGTTTTTCCTTCCGTTGAAACCGGAATTTACTCTAGCTCAAAAAAGGATAATGTAAAGTTTATTTTTTTATTCGTTTTTTTTGTCGAAAAAACTTGGCTTTCGGCAAAAAATATTTTATACTCGGAACAGCGGCGGAGGTATGGATGACAAAGGCAAAAACAAAAAGGTTTTTAATGAAGGCCGCACTGGGCGCAAGTCTGGCGGCGGGAGTTTCCCTGTTTCCGCTGATGCGGCATATTGTTAGCCGTCAGACGGCTGATTTTGACAAAATCCGGGTAACCGTCGGTACGGATACGGTTTCCAAGCAGCAGTTTTTTGAGAGGCTGAGCTATCGTGACGGCGCCTGGCGTTTTGCCGCTTCCGACGGGACTTTCGTCAATGTGGACAGTTTGGCCGATTTCAGGACCAAAGATGCTCTGTTGCATGAATATTTTTGTAAGCTTAAGCTCAAAAACAGTGTTGACACGGTTTATGTGCGCTATGCCATGGGCAGCCAAAAAAAGTATATGTCCGATATCGTGTACGGCATGGGAGCAAAGGACAGCCTGGGGTATCTTCCGTCTTTCGGCAGATATAATTACGATCGGTTGAACCTGCGTTATTTTAAAGCCGACAGCGAAGAGCTGCAAAAAGTCGTTGACGTGTACAACGATAAGTACAACTGTACCTACCGGCACGAATATCAGCATTACCTTAACGCCGTTTCCGGAATCGGCCGCGCCGGACAAAGCTATGAAAACAAATTCGTCGAGTGTTGTCTTGACGAAGTGTCCGCCAACATTGCCCAGTTGTTGGAACAGAGAAAGCATTATCTGGAAAGCGGACGGGATTTGTCCTTTTTCACTTCCCGTTTTAAATTTTACCGGGAGGCGGTCGAGAGCGGAAAAGTTAAGCCGGCGGCGGGGATTTATTCTAAAAAAGAAGTCGAATTGATTGCCGACGGCGTTTTTGACGCCTGGATGGCCGAAAAGTTTAACCTTTATGTCAGAAACAATACGGCACGTACGGTTCATATCTTAAGCAAAACCAATTATAACGGCGTTCAGCCCGACAGTGTTCGCCACCGGCGGTTGATGCGCGCCTGCTTTAACATCAACGGGGTTGACTTTTATCCTTACATTGCCCGGCGGGAAGCGGAGATAAAAGAAAAAATTCCCAATGACAAGCTGAAGCTTTTCCGGTTGTTGAAAAAGGAAAAATTCAAGGAAATGGGCTATTTGGAGAAGTTGGAAAAGATGCGGATTGAAGAGGGCGAGCGCGACTATAATGTTACGTTAGCCAAAAACAAGCTGTGGGCGCATGCCAAAAGACTGCTGGGCGGCAGCAGCCGCTGACGGGAGAAAAGTCCCGCGGTTTCCGCAAAACGTGTTTTCGGTTCGCAAAGCGGATGCGGGGCAGAGGGCGGAAACTGAAGCGCGTTTTGTGCTTTTGTGGCTGCGGTTTAACGGCCGGTGCCGGGCAGGAACGTAAAAAAGCGGCAGGGCGTGCCGTTATGATTTTTCAAAGCAGGGAAAATGCAAGCAAATAGGGGGCCGGTGTCGTTTCTGCATTTTTGAGGGCGAAAAATCTGTGTCAGATGCGCTGATCAGGAGGGGGGATAACTTTTCCCGTTTATCTTTTTTCTGTTTCTCCGTCCTTCCATTTTCTTTTGGCCTTTTTTCGTTTTTATTTTTTTCATCCGTCCTTCAATTTCCCCTCTCAGTCTTTTTTTGTTTCCTCTTTTTTCCATTTCTCCGTCCTTCCATTTTCTTTTGGCCTTTTTTCGTTTTCATTTTTTTCATCCGTCCTTCAATTTCCCCTCTCGGTCTTTTTTTGTTTCCTCTTTTTTCTGTTTCTCCGTCCTTCCATTTTCTTTTGGTCTTTTTTCGTTTCCCTTTTTCTTCCGTATTTTTTGACATTTTGTTTTTAGTGCGAAAAACTCTTTTGCCGAAGTTTGTCCGAACCATGTTACCGGAGATGCTGACGGAATATTGCGTAAGCTCAATTGCTGCCCGTTTCAAAGTTAAGAGCCGTCTTTCAATATGAGAATGTTGGAAAATGCAGAATATCGACATCGCTGCCGGGAATTTCGGTGCACAGGCTGTTATGCGGATACTATAGGAAAAAATACCGGAAGAGGGCTGAATACATTCGAAATCGGTTAAGGAGCAAAGCCAATAGAGTGTGGATTTTGATCCGTTTACGGCGAGCCGGGCAATGTTAACCCCGCCGAACCGTCATGCGCCCTTAAAGACGAAGATATTGCCGGGCGTATACGAAGCGCCTGCGTTATATGCGGAAATTCCTTTTTTTTGTAACCGGAAAACCATGTTCGGGACATGCTGTCAACTTACCGTGTCAGAGTGTCATATGTTAGTGTTTGCCGGTGTTTTGCGAGTTAATCCGCATACGAAAAACTCCGCGTTTTATGCAGGTGTCTTTTGATCAGGCGGCAGAGAAGATTACGGTATAACGGCTTGGGATAGAATGTAAAATTCTTCCTGTCCGGGGCGGCATTCCTTTTCCATCTTTTCCAGTCCGGCATCAAAGCGTTCGGCTTCCTTTTCGTCAAATGTAAAAACCGGACTGGGACGATAGACGTATTTTTTTCCGTTTTCCAAGGTTCCCGGTTTCAGCTCTTTGATCAGCATTGCCGCCGGAAAAGTTCCGTCTTCTGTGCAGACGTTGAATTTTTTGCAGCTTTTGAAGCCCCGGCTGACGTAGTTGTTCGGGCTGCCGAAAATGACGATGACGTCATAGCCTGCCGCCGCGGCACGTTCAAATGAATGTTCCAGCAGCTGTTTGCCGTAGCCCCGGCGTTGATGTTCGGGCAGAATGCATACCGGTCCGAAAGTGAGAATGTTTTTTTCGTTTCCGTTTTCTTCGATCAGTTTGTTGCGGGTGTACATAATGCTGCCGATGATTTTTCCGTCAAGCTCGATGACAAAGTCCAGCTCCGGCAGAAAGTCGGGATGAGAACGCATTATGTGAGCCAGATAATGCTCGTTGCAGCCCGGAATATACAGGTTCCAAAAAGCTTTTCTGATGACGTCTTCCACTTCGGCGCGGTCTTTTTCTTCTTCGTTTCTGATGGTAATCATGGCAGACTTTCTGTAAAATAACTTCTTGTTTTTTTATAACGCGGTTACAAAGGGCGGAAAAGCGGGCGGTTCTCGGGTGAAAGAAGTGCCGCCCGTCTTTTTCAGGCCGCTTTTTTCGGTGGCGTGTCGGTTTGGTCCGGTTCTTTTATGCGGACGATGTCGGCGCCGACGCCGCGCAGTTTTTCTTCCAGTTTTTCGTAGCCGCGGTCCAAATGGTAGACCCGGTTGACGATGGTTTCACCTTCGGCAATGAGGCCGGCCAGAACCAGGGCAAACGAAGCTCTCAGGTCGGTTGCCATGACTTGGGCGCCGTACAGCTTTTTGACGCCGCGGACAATTGCCGAAGCATGGCCGTGAACATTGATGTTGGCGCCCATCCGCATCAGTTCGGGAACGTGCATGAAGCGGTTTTCAAAAATGGTTTCGGTAACCATTGACGCGCCGTCGGCCGTCAGCATCAAAGTGAGAAACTGAGCCTGAAGGTCGGTCGGAAAACCGGGATAATAGTCCGTCATTATGTCTTTGCCCTCCAGCCGGCAGTTTTCGGCGTCAATAATGATGCCGTGCGGCTTTTCTATGATTCTTACGCCCATTTCGCTTAAAATGCGGAGCGGGGTTTTCAGAGTTGCGGCCTGAGCGTTTATCAGCTCTATTCGTCCGCGGGTGATGGCGGCGGCAACGGCGTAAGAGCCGGCTTCAATGCGGTCGGGAATTACCTTGTGAACGGTGCCGTGCAGCTCCCTGACGCCTTCGATTGTCAGAATCGGCGTGCCGATGCCCGTAATTTTTGCGCCCATGGCATTGAGCATTTCCGCCAGATTGCCGATTTCCGGTTCCATGGCGGCATTTTCAATGACCGTGGTTCCTTCGGCTAAAGCGGCTGCCATCAGAATGTTGCAGGTGGCACCGACGGAGGCAATGTTGAAAATCAGGTGAGCGCCCTTAAGTCCGTTTTCTGCCCGGGCAATGACATAACCGTTTTTAATTTCGATCGAAGCGCCCATCTGTTCCAGCGCGGAAAGGTGGATGTCCATCGGACGGGCGCCGATGGCGCAGCCGCCGGGCAGGGACAGTTCCGCATAATGTTCTCTGGCCAGAAGCGGCCCCAGCACGTAGTAGGAAGCGCGCATTTTGCGCACGTAGTCGTACGGTGCGATCAGGCTTTTGGTTTGGGCTGTCTGGTAAGTGTACATTTTGCACGGATTGCCGTCGACTACTTCGTTACGACTGTCAATTTGTGTGCCGAGCTGTTCCAGCAGCAGATTCATGGAGCGAATGTCGGAAAGGGAAGGCATGTTGGTCAAGGTGACGCGTTCCCGGGTGAGGAGGGAGGCGCATATCAACGGCAGCGCCGCATTTTTGGCGCCGCTGATGTAGATTTGACCGGAGAGCCGGTGCCCGCCGTTAATCTTTAGTTTGTCCATCGTCTTTTACTTTCTCTGTTTGGGATTTTTTTTGTAAGGCTTCCTGTTGCTTTTTGCGTTTTTCCAAATTTTTGCGCAAGGCTTCTGCTTCTCGCTCAAAACGCAGGTCGGACCGCCTTTTTGTTTTTTCGGTCATATGAAACATAAGTCCTTTTTTTTATTTTTACCGCAACACTATAGCAGGTTTTAAAAAAGTGAATCAAGCCGCTCAGTTTTTTATTGTGCAAAAGTGGTTTCATTTTTTATTGAAATCAATCCGTTATACGGATTATTAAGCTAATAGGTGTGTTTTAATATGTTAACAATTTATAATTAGTATTGATGTTTTGTTCAAAATAGATTATTAATTGTGAAAAAATAATTTTTAGAGCAGGACTTGTGAGTATCATGAAAAAATGTATTTTGATTTTATGTCTTCTGTTGTCAGCATGTATAAATACCGTCACTTATTCCCACCGGCAGAACGGGGTGGACGTTTATGTGGCTCGGTGCAACGGCTCTTTTGTCGACATTTCGCTGTGTTATCGGCAGGCGAGTCAGGCTTGTAACGGTAATTTTGAAGTTTTGAACGCTTCGGTGGAAAATGCCGGTACCGTCAACAATATGAGCGTGCAGACGGGAATGACGCCGATGTTGTACGGAACCCAGGATAATGTTTTGAACCGTTCGATCATGTTTTACTGCAAGTAAAGCCGCGATCGGACTGTGCCGCGTTGTTTGGCGGAAATTTTTTCGGGTGACGCCGTTTTTCCGGGAGGAAGAGCGGCGTTTTCGTTTTGAAAAAGAAGAACGTAAATCGTTTTGCCTTCTAAGCGGAAAGGTGGGATCCGGTTTGTGATGCAATACAAGTTCATGTTTAAAACCGATGCATGCTGCCGGGTGATTGTTGAACCGGAGATTGTAAGAGGCTAAAAAAATAAACGTGAAGGTAAAAGTTGTTGTTTAGGGCTAATAATTGTTTTATTATTTCTAAATTAGAAAAGAGGTTTTTTTATGATAAAAAAATATATTTTAGCGGGATTGTTAATTTTATTTCCTGTTTCTGCTTTTGCCGACGGGGGATTGCCCTTGTGGATAAATACGATTCAAACCGTAGCGGCCACTTCGGGAATTAAGGGGTTGGGGTACCCGTTGTCAAGTTCCATGATTACGCTCATTTGTTTGATATTAATTATATTTTGTGAAACTTTATTCTTGAAAAAAAGATATTTTAAAACAACAAATACGGTAAAAATAATTGAAGCCGTTTCTTTTGCTAACTTGATTTCAACCGTTTTGGGCGGATTGCTGCTGTGGGCTGTTTTTTATGTTACGGTTTTTATGGCAGATTCTAATTCCTTGGGATATTTGTTTCTCGGGCCGTTATACGGAATATTGACATATCTCCCGCGTAACTCTGCCGTGGAAATATGCGGCTTTGTTTTTATCCTTGTGTTTTATAATGTTTTCTTTTGTTTTTTTTCGTATTTTATAGAACGTTTCATAATAAAAAAATATTTGCAAAATATGTATAGCAGCGAAATTGTTTCCAAAGGAGTATTACGAGCCAATATTTTAAGTTATTCCATATCGTTTTTTCTGATGTTGCCGATTTACTTTTTTTTACATGGAATTTTATGAATGTAATCAGATGTGAGAAAAGTCCGGTAATTCTTAAAATCATCAGATTAAATACCTCCGGAACGGACTAAGCGGAAAGAATTGGTGTATATAACAAAAAAACATCTAAATATTCTAAGTGTTGCATAAGATAACCGAAAGGTAAGATAATTTATAAATGGAAATAATCTTATTTATACTTTTTGTTGTTGCAAGTGTCGTATTCCGAATTCTACAGCCTAGGATTAAAGGATATTTAGGTGAGAAGAGTGTTGCCACAATTCTTTCGCTTCTTCCGTCTGATAAGTATAAGATAATTAATGATTTGTTAATTGAAGTTGATGGCAGAACTATCCAAATAGATCATCTTGTTGTTTCGATTTATGGGATATTTGTAATCGAAACTAAAAATTATAAAGGCAGGATTACCGGTTCAGACAATTCTGATTATTGGACTAAAAATATGTTTGGCAATAAATATACATTTTATAATCCAATTAGGCAAAATAAGTCTCATGTTTTAGCTCTTAGTAAACAATTAGGTTTTAGCCTTAATAAGTTTATTCCTATTATTGTTTTTTCAAATGGGGCTGAATTAAAGGTCAATACAACGCATAATGTTATTTATACAACTCAAATCAATAGAGTAATAAAAGAATATTCAGAAATAAAATTTTCAGAAACAGATATTCAAAAGCTTTACGATAAAATTTCTTTACTTAATATTGTATCGCCTGAAGTTAGAAAGCAACATGTATTAGAAATTCAAAATACGATTGCAACAAAACGACATCTGATACAACAGGGTATTTGTCCGAGATGTGGACATAGCTTAATTCTCAGAAATGGAAAATATGGTAATTTCTATGGGTGCAGTAACTATCCTAACTGTAAATTTATCAAACCTATTGAGTGTAGAAACAACCGTTTTCTACATAAACTGACTAAAAAATTCATTAGAAACTTGTTAAAATAGTTTTTTTATCGAATTGGGATTTTAAAAGATAAAATGCTTGATTTTATCAGCTTTTTTGCGAAAAGTCCGATAAGCCGGTTCAAAAGTGCCTCTATAAAAACGCATAAAATCGGGCTGAATAAGAGCTTGTTTAAAAACAAAAAATCCGCAACAAATGCGGAATTCTCAAAAATGGTGCGCGATATTGTGCAATTATCGGACTAGGAATTATGAGGATTTTAAGATTTTGAGTAGAAAAATTAAAAAAATGTTAAAAACAAATTAAGGCTGAGTGTTTATTCTCAGCCCGTAAAAAATTATTTTTAATATTTTTCTAAAAACCATTTTGCAAATTGTTGCAGACTTCCTGAAGTTTGCGATCTTTCTGTAAAGTCTGAAAGCTCTTGCTTTGAAAATTCACAGAGCATTTTCCCATAATCCTTCATATACATTACTTGCCACAAATCAGACCAAGCGTCTGGATGTATTACGGTTTTTCGTTCATATGCAATTTCAAAATTATCACCAAATCTTTCAAATTGATATACAGTCCCGTCATTTCCAACAAATGTTGCAAAGCTGACAAATTTTGCCGCCCGATTATTTTCTCCGTTCATTAATTTTAGTATACCATTAATCCCAATTGTTGATAAAACATACTTGGTATACGGCCCGGGGAAACCATTCAAGGCCTCAATAACCAAACCTCCGTCTTCAACAAGGATAGGCTTTTTCAATATTTTAAAAGCTTCCATAGCTTTATATTTTGAAACATCAGCGATATTATTAAGCTGAGGTTCAACGATATCAGCCTGAACTTGATTAACTTTAATATCAAAGCGTCCAGCATTAAGAAAAGAACGCTTTAAAGCGGCTATTTTCCCTTTATTGGAAGTAATAAAATCTATCTCCATAATCATACTTTTATATTGTTAAACAAAATTATAAATTTCACACTTAACTTTATATATCTAAATAAAAATAAAGTAAATCAAAAACAAAAAGTCTGATAATCCAATTAAAACGATCATTCTCAAAATAACTGAAATCGGATTGGGCAGGAGGTTTGGTTTATATAACAAAAAAGCACCTTGATAGGTGCGTTTCTATAAATGGTGCGGGTTGCTATGCGATTATCGGACTGAAAATTATGAGGATTTTAAACAATTAACCAAGAAAATTGAGCTGTTTGAAGATAGCATTCAATCAAAGAGTGATGAACCGTTAGCAATCTGATTTTGTTATGTAATTTTTAGCAAATTCATACTAAACTATCAATGAATAAGATTCTATGGAGCTTTAGTATATATGCAAAACGATATTAAACTTTTTGAGCAGAAGAAAATACGCTCTGTTTATGATGAAGAAAAAGATATTTGGTATTTTTCTGTTGTCGATGTTATTTCTATTTTAATTGAAAAAGACTATCAAACCGCTCGTAAATATTGGAAAGTCTTAAAAGGACGTTTACTAAAGGAAGGGGGAACTCAACCGGTAACAAACTGTTACCAGTTGAAAATGATGGCACCTGATGGTAAAATGCGTGAAACAGATGCGGCCACAGCCGAAACAATGTTACGTATTGTGCAATCTGTCCCCAGTCCAAAAGCAGAACCCATCAAACAATGGTTGGCTAGGGTTGGTTATGAACGAATGAGAGAAACAGCCGACCCATCGTTAAGTATCGACCGTGCGCGTGAGAATTGGCAAAAACTCGGCCATTCCGATAAATGGATTCAGCAACGTATGATGGGGCAAGAAACCCGTAATAAATTAACCGACTATTGGAAAGAACATGAGATAACAAAAGACGAAGAATATGCAATTCTGACAAATATTATTCATCAAGAATGGTCCGGTCTGTCTGTTAAAGAACATAAACAATTAAAAGGTTTAAAATCTCAAAATTTACGTGACCACATGAGCGAAGCTGAGTTAATCTTTACTGCTTTAGCCGAATTATCAACTCGTCAGGTTGCTGAAAGCGAACATGCAACCGGAATGAAAGAAAATAAAAAAGCAGCTCGCCGTGGGGGAAATGTTGCAAAGATTGCAAAAGAAAAGTTTGAAGAAGAAACCGGACAGAGAGTTGTAACCGATGAAAATTATCTTCCTCAAGCAAAGAAAAAGAAAGAATTGACCGATAATAAAAAAGATAAAGATTAACGTATAGTCTTTAATGTCATTAAGTTACATCATTCTTTCAATAAAGCGTCGGAGTGTGCTGCGTTGGACACCGAGAATTTTAGCTATAGGGGATTTCTTGCCATTACTAAGTATCAAAATAAGAAATGATAAAAATGTTATAATACGCTAATTTTTAATGGAAAATTAATGAGAAATATGTAATTTAAATAAAATTTATAATGTATTTAAGTGTGTTGATTGTATAAAAATGGTAGGAAATATTGTTTTAAATAAATCAAAAACAGCAAAAAATAATGATGAGTTTTATACTACATATGAAACAATTGAAAAAGAATTGGTATATTATTCAAAACAATTAGAAAATAAAGTTATCCTTTGTAATTGTGATGATCCTTTTGAATCAAATTTTTCAAAATATTTTATTAAAAATTTCAATAAACTAAAATTAAAAAAACTTATTTGCACATCATATAAGTCTTCTAAGATAATTTCAACGAAAAGTAATTTGTTTGATGAAAATGGTGAGAGTTTATCAAATGAATATGGTTATGTCCTTAGCATATCAAATGTGCCTACTTATGTATCATCCGATGATGATATTAAAGCATTGCTACAGAAAAAAGGAAAAATAAAAAAACTTAATGGTGATGGAGATTTTAGAAGTCAAGAATGTGTCTCATATTTAAAAAAATCAGATGTCATAATTACAAATCCACCATTTAGTCTTTTCCGTGATTTAATATCTTTAATAATTAAATACAATAAATTGTTTCTATTAATTGGAAATTCTAATGCCATAACATATAAAGAGATTTTTCCATTGATTCAAAGTAATAAAGCATGGTTGGGATACCATTATGGAGATATGTCTTTTAGAGTACCGAGTAATTCGGAACCTAAAAATACTAGATATTGGATTGATGAAACTGGTCAAAAATGGCGTAGTTTAGGAAATGCTATGTGGCTAACTAATATTGATATTATTCGTCGACACCAAATGCTTAATCTAACAAAAAAATATCGCAAAGATAAATATCCTAAATATGATAAATATGATGCGATAGAAGTTTCTCGTGTGGCAGATATTCCATTGGATTATTATGGGGTGATGGCTGTTCCAATAACTTTTTTAAATAAACATAATCCAGAACAATTTGAGATTATTGGTGAAGCGAATCATGGATCTGATAATCCCTTTGATATATTTAAGCCGACTATTAATGGAAAACTTGTATACAAAAGAATTTTGATTAAGTGGAGAGATAGGAATGGCTAAATATAAAATTTTAGATTTATTTTGTGGAGCCGGTGGATTATCCTATGGTATGCACAAGAATATAAACTTTTCCACTGCTGTTGCTGTGGACAATGATATTTATGCTGCTGAAACATTTAAGAAAAATATGCCCAACACAGAAATAATTGTTGGTGATATTACAAGTGTAAGTATTAAGAAAGAAATTATTGAAAAATCTCAAAAAGCTGAGGTCAATATGATAATAGGCGGTCCACCTTGTCAAGGATATTCAATGAAAGGAAAAAAAATGGGGTTAAAAGATCCAAGAAATTTTCTTTTTAGAGAATATTTGGATGTTGTTGATATACTTAGACCAGATGTATTCGTAATTGAAAATGTTAAGGCTTTACTTTCAACATCAAATGGCTGGTTTAAAAATGAAATCATATCAGCTATTAGAAAGTTAGGATATAAGGTTGAGTATGGTGTCATGAATGCATCGGATTATGGAGTAGCACAGTCAAGAGAAAGAGCAATTTTTATATGTTCTAGACATAATATTATACAATTGCCGTTACCAACGACTACGAAAAAATATACAGTAAGAGATGCTATAGAAGATTTAGCATATTTAGAATCTGGAGAGGGAAATTTTAAGCAAGATTATATAACTGTAGCTACTAAATCATATCAAGAGCTAATGAGAAAAAATAGTAAATATTTATATAATCATCAGGCATCTAAACATAAAAAGGTTGCATTAGAAAAATTGCAGATGATTCCACCAGAAAAAGGAAAGGAATGTTTACCTATAAGTCTGACAGGAAATCAAAAATTTAAAACCACTTGGGGACGCTTAAAATGGGATGGTGTTTCTCCAACAATTGATACAAGATTTGATGCTGCTTCTAATGGAACGAATAATCATCCCTTTTTGAACAGAGCAATTACTCCAAGAGAGGCTGCTAGATTACAATCTTTTGATGATAATTTTATATTTTATGGTTCGAAAGTCCATGTAAGAAAGCAAATAGGTAATGCTGTTCCCCCTCTAATGGCAAAAGCTATTGCAGATAAAATAGATAGTGATTTGGATTTATCTTTATGAGGAAATTAAACGATGAATGGTCAAATGGCATATTTAATAGGAATGATATTAGGAAATGGGGAAATACAAAGAGACAATACCTCAACAACTATTACAATTGATATTCCTTATAAAAAGTTACAAGATGATAGTAACCTAGACGTTTCTATATATGTTGCTGCAAGTCTTGTAGATATAAGGAGCAACATAGAGCCGCTAATTGGGCGTGAGTTAATTGTAACACAAGGAATCCACTCTACAAAGCTTTCATTTACTAAACACAATGAAGAGTATACAATAAGGGAAATATATAGATTTATTGGGAATGGAATTCACCATAGAAATATGACTATGAATACCGAACTTTTTAATATATCGGTAGATGAGAAGAAAGAATTGTTACGAGGTATTGCTGATGTAACTGGATATATAAGAAAGAGTAATATAGCATTTGGGCAGATAGGTGCTCATAGAGTTTATATTGAAATTCCTGGAAATTGGCAAATGGTAATAGATATTGCTAATATGCTTAAAGATTTAAATATTCCAATTCAAACAATTGATTTTGGACACCCTAATTTTAGAGATTCTAATATGAAGAAATATAATGAAGGCAAACACAATTATTGGAAAAAGGAACATCAATTAAAAATATATGCTAATGTATTTATGCCAGTTGGTTTTAATATTAAGCATAAACAGAAAGCTTTGGAAACATATACTCAGGAGTTATTAGAGAATATGAATATAGATTCAACATATAAATTTTATTGGGAAAAAACTATTCGCACTAAAAATAAGCCCATTCATCCTGCAGAAAATGATATGTCTTTACCCGAATGCATTAGAGGGAAGCATTATGAAGCCTGGCAAGAATTGGCAAAGGATTTGGGATATCATGAGTAATGTTAAGTATGAATACGAATTATATGCTCCTATGTGTCAGTGGTTAGAACAAAGACTGCAAGATAAATATAAAGGAGAAAAGTGTAAAATTATCGTAGAAGATACTCATTCAGTAACATTAGATAGTGTGTTGATACGAAATAATTTGATTGCTCAATATCCTCAAGCAGTTGGTTTAGATATCCAAATTGATGTTTTAGGGATGGTTGTTTTTGAAAAGAAATCAGAACTGTTTTTTATTGAAGCAAAAAAAACGATGTTAAACCTTCATGATTTGGGGCAGCTTTGGGCATATTGCAAGTTGATAAATCCATCATCTGCTTTTTTGTTATCTTCGCAGGGTTTAGGATGTTTAGATAAAATTTTGAAAAATCTAAAAAGAGAAGATATGTTGGATTTTGGAAATGGAAAAATCTTGAAAAAAATGTATGTTGGAAAATGGGATGTACAGAGAAATACAGTAGATAATAATTCAATTGTACCTAAAATATAAATTTTAATGAAATACTATTTTAACTCCTCATATTATGTTGAATTTTTGCTTTTTCATTTATGTATGATTTAGTATCTCAAAAGTTATTAAGTTAAGTACTTATTTTTATTTTAAATTCCTAAATCGTAGCAAAATGTCGTTGGTTTCGTGAATTTTAGGGGCTCCCGAATAAGAAAATACACCGCATAATGTAAATAGTTAATGAGCAAAACAACTATTTATGAAAGGAAAACATTATGTGGTATGTAAAATTAAATAACACAATTCTTCCAACTCCGTATCAATATTTCAGTGATTGTCTGGCTGCATGTCAAAGATTGCATCAAACGATGATTGCCGTTTGTACTGAACCTGTTTTTATTAACTAATTTAAAGATAAGGAGATTGTGTTATGTTAAAGAATTTTGAAAACTGGTTGTTACAACAAAAATACTCTGCTTTAACATCATCTGATTATACCGGAAGAATTGAGAGATTATGTCGTAACAATAAATATACCATTGAACATCTGATTAAAAACATCTCTGTCATATTGCCGGAATATGAGAAAAATGGCAAAAAACATTCTTATGGAAAGAGAAGTCATTACTCTGTTTTGAATGCTTTGAAACGTTTTCAGACATTTTTGATTGAGAGTAAGTTGGTTTAATCTTTCAAAAATCAGCCCGATTTGATTAAGTTCAGATTGGGCTTATCTTTTACTTATTTTATCAAATCCGCTTGTTTCAGGGCTGTTTATGACTCAATGGGACATGTTTTTATAGTAAAACCTAATTAAAATTGTAAATGAGGTTATAAAAATAAATTGTCGTTAATGTCAAAAACTTTTACAACCTGTTGTCATTAAAGTCATGAAGTTAAATTGCCAACCTTTGACATAGCGATGTTACAAGTTAAACTTCTGCTAAAATTTACATAGGTTGCGATTGCTGCGCCAAACATAATAATACCTATTCACGATGTTTTATAACTATCAAAAGAATCTGATATAAATGTATTGTCGCGATTCTTGTGATTTGTAAACGGTTAATTTTCCATTTCTAATGTAGAAATTTTATTGATTACATTATTTTGATAAAATGACATCAACGTCCCTTAATCATTATAATATTTTTCATTTTTCGGTTTGGCGTTTGTTTATTAAGATTTTAATATTTATGTCAATTTATTGTTTTCTAAATATATTTTTACTAACATTTGTAGATTATTAATGTTATTAAACTAAAAATGTAAATATTCTTACAAATCGTAAAAGATTATATCTTTCATATAACGAAAAGAGGAATAACATAACATTTAAGGGAACAAAGTATTATTACTTTTTTAT